>VOFG01004322.1_pt1 | contig 23827 bp, 19 predicted proteins | sample 5384171 | NCBI WGS metagenome assembly VOFG01 (sample SAMN12384726, study PRJNA508395) | human gut metagenome | isolation source: healthy gut F | host: Homo sapiens | reverse complement strand
AATATTGATTTTCAGCAAATTTTCACCGAAATTTGTCCCACAATACCCCGAGGTCGTTGCTTTTTGCAAAACATTTTCTATCTTTGTCGTGTCGTCCCTGGGCGGCAAGACATATTTGATGAAAGTGTTTCGCTTTTATCCTTGGACAGAAATCTGGTAAATTTCAAGAAAACAAGGTAAACGACGACACTCATCACTTGTATCGGCATACGAGGTGCATACCCTATGCTATACAAGTGTGGGGTATTGTTTATTTGTTTTCGGGCTTACCAGAGCCTCTGTCCAGATAAACGAACGGCTCCACACTTTCTTTTTTAAATAATCGCATCACAGGAGCCGGGGTGTACCCAATTTTTGCACCATGAAAAAATTATTCATCCTTACAGCAATCGCCTTTGCAGCAATGCCCGCCGCGTCCTTAGCACAAAAGACAGCCGAAAAATCCGGAGGAATCAGCATCCGGTACGAAGGCGAAGTAAACGTCGGCTTCGGCTTGGGCGGCAAACTTAAAATGGACGGACAATCGGCCGATGCCAAATACTCACGTCCTTTCATCGAAACCATCCACGGCGTACGGATCGCCCGATATGCTTTCGTCGGTCTCGGAGTCGGTTTCCAGTATGCATACGACGACTGGAAAGTCGGCATGATGCCCCTTTCGTCGACCTGAAAGGTTGCTATCCCGTAACGGAAAATTTTGCGCCCTATATCGCCGTCGACCTGGGATTCGGCATGGGCGTAACCGGAACAAAGAATTTCGGGAGCAAGCTATACGAAGAGGGCGAGGGCATCGACCTGAAAGGCGGCTTCTACGCCTCATACGGTTTGGGCATAAATTACAAACGGTTCAACCTGGGACTCGGACTGCAACACCAGGGAATGAAATTCAAATCCGGAGGTGAAAGCAGCGAAGGTTTCAGCGTCAATTCGTTCTTCGTAAAAATCGGGGTCAAATTCTGACGTCGTACCTATTCACATCTCCCGGGATTTCAGGGCTGTCCCCGGGAGGACAAAGGGGCAGGGCCGCAAACGGTCCTGCCCTCGGTTTTAAACAGAAATTCCGGATTACGCCGCTTACTCCCGCAGCAGCACCGACGAATCGCCGTAGCTCAAAAAGCGGAAGCCGTGGCCGAGGGCGTAGTCGTAAATCCGCCGCCACCCGTCGCCCACAAAGGCCGAAACCAGCAGCAGCAGCGTCGATTTGGGCTGGTGGAAATTGGTGACGATATTGTGCACGATGCGGAACTCGTAGTCCAGCGGCGTGATCATAATCTGCGTCGAGGCTTTCAGCCGGTCCAGCCCCTCGCGCTCCATATACCCCGACAACTCCTGCAACGCCTCGCGGCCCGAAAACTCCGCGGGAATGTCGTACAGCTCCCACTGCCCCACGACCCGCCCGGCATCGGGCGTCCCGGCCGTGCGGATGCGCCACGCAAGGGCCGCAAGCGATTCCAGAGTACGCACCGAGGTGGTTCCCACGGCGGTGATATGCCCCCACTTCTCCAGCAGGCGGACCACCGTCGCACGGCGCACCTCGAAATGCTCGGTGTGCATCGGATGCCGCGCGGCGTCCTCGTCCTTGACGGGCAGGAACGTGCCCGCCCCGACATGGAGCGTCACCTCCTCGAAGGCGAATCCGCGCGCCTTCATCTCCCCGATCAGCTCGGGCGTGAAATGCAGCCCGGCGGTCGGTGCGGCCACCGAACCTTCGAACTTCGAATAGACCGTCTGGTAGCGCGTGTTGTCGATCTCCTCGCTCTCGCGGTTCAGGTAGGGCGGAATCGGAATCCGCCCGAGGTATTCGAGCAGCTGCCCGAAGGTCATCGGGGCCGTCCACTCGAAACGCACGACGCACTCGCGGCCGTGGTCCTCGACGATCCATGCACGAAGGTGCTCGGCGCAGCCCCCGCGTTCGAAATTGATCTCCACGTACCCCTCTTTCCACTTCTTGCGGTTGCCCACGATGCACGACCATGTGCAGCCGCCCGTGACGGCGAACGCCCGCTCGTAGTCGGCCGGGTCGTGCGGCTCGAGACAGAAGACCTCGATGCGCGCCCCGGAGAGCTTGTGCATGACGATCCGCGCCCGGATCACCTTCGTGTTGTTGAAAACCAGCAGCTCCCCGGCCGGCAGCACGTCGCCGATGTCGGCGAAACGCTTTTCCGCGATTTCTCCGCCGCGCCAGACGAGCAGCTTCGAGGCGCTGCGCTCGGCGAGCGGGAATTTGGCGATCCGCTCGTCCGGAAGGTCGTAATCGAAGCGGCTGATGTCGATATGTCGTTCCATATTTTGCCCGAATTATGCGGCAAAGTTACTATTTTTTGTAACTTTGCGGCGCTGCAAGGCAATAGAAAAAGGAAAACCCATGAAAACCGACTTTCTGGTTATCGGTTCCGGCGCCGCGGGCCTTTCGTTCGCGCTGAAAGCCGCAGCCCACGGACACGTTACGATCGTCACCAAGGGCGCGATCGAAGAGTGCAACACCAATTATGCACAAGGCGGCATCTGCTCGGTAACGTACGCTCCCGACACATTCGAGAAACACATCCGCGACACGCTGGTCTGCGGCGCAGGCAAATGCGACGAGAAGGCCGTGGAACTGGTCGTGCGGCGGGCCCCGGAACTGATCGCCGACCTCATAGCCTGGGGCACGCGTTTCGACAAGACCCCCCCGACGGGCGTTTCGAGCTCAACCGCGAAGGCGGACACTCGGAGCACCGCATCCTCCACCACGAGGACCTCACGGGGAGCCGAGATCGAACGGGCGCTCGTGCAGTCGGTGAGGGAGCATCCGAACATCACGGTTCTCGAACGCCATTTCGCCATCGACCTGCTGACACAGCACCATCTGGGCGAATTCGTCACGCGCCACACGCGCGGCCTGGCCTCGTTCGGGGCCTACGTCCTGAATCTCGACACCAACGAAATCGAGACCATGCTTTCGAAATTCACCGTCGTGGCTGCGGGCGGCTGCGGCAACGTCTACCCACGACCTCAAACCCCGTGGTCGCCACGGGCGACGGCATCGCCATGTGCCACCGCGCCAAGGCGATGACCGAGAACATGGAGTTCATCCAGTTCCACCCCACAACGCTCTACAACCCCGGCGAGAAGCCCAACTTCCTGATCACCGAAGCCATGCGCGGCTTCGGGGCCATCCTGCGGCTGCCCGACGGCAAGGAGTTCATGGACAAATACCACCCGATGAAATCCCTCGCGCCGCGCGACGTGGTGGCCCGCGCCATCTACCGCGAGATGACCAAACGGGGTTCCGACTTCGTCTACCTCGACGTGACGCACAAGGACCCCTGAGGCCGTGAAGAGCCATTTCGAACATCTACGAGAAAATGCCGCTCGATCGGCATCGACATCACCAAAGACTGATTCCCGTGACCCTGCGGCGCACTACTGCTGCGGCGGCGTGAAGGTCGACACCAACGGCGAAACCTCCCGTGAAACGGCTCTACGCGCTGGGCGAGACCTCGTGCACGGGGCTGCACGGCGCCAACCGCCTCGCTTCCAACTCGCTGATCGAAGCGGTGGTCTATGCCGACCAGGCCGCACGCCACGCTGCGTCGCTGCTGGAGAAAGTCGATTTTCAGGAGGGCATTCCCGACTGGGATTTCGAAGGCACGCAGCACACCGAGGAGATGCTGATGATCATCCAGTCGAAGCGCGAGATGCAGACGATCATGTCCAACTACGTGGGCATCGTGCGGTCGAACCTCTCGCTCAAGCGCGCCATGCACCGGCTGGAAATTCTCGGCAGGAGACCGAGGAACTTTACAACAAGACCAAGCCCAACCGCGAACTGTGCGAGCTGCGGAACATGATCGCCATCGCCTACCTGGTCATCAAGCAGGGCCGCGAGATTAAGGAGTCGGTGGGCTGCCATTACAATGCGGATTATCCAAAGGAGGGATAATCCGCATAATTAAGAATTAAAAATGAAAAATTTAAAAATGGGATTCGCAGGCAAACCGTCCAAAGCACAGGTTTTTCGATAACGCATGTCAAAAAACCGTCTCTTTCACAATCGCCAAGGAGGCTATTTTTCATTTTTAATTCGCGCAAGTCATGACACAACAGGAAGAGATAACCCGGCGGCGGACCTTCGCCGTCATCGCCCACCCCGACGCGGGCAAAACCACCCTTACGGAAAAACTGCTGCTGTTCGGCGGCGCCATCCATGTGGCCGGAGCCGTCAAGAGCAACAAGATCAAGAAGGGCGCCACGTCCGACTTCATGGAGATCGAACGCCAGCGAGGCATCTCGGTGGCCACGGCCGTGATGGGATTCGAATACCGGGGCTGCAAGATCAACATCCTCGACACCCCGGGCCACGAGGATTTCGCCGAGGACACCTACCGCACGCTGACGGCCGTCGACTCGGTGATCATCGTCATCGACGGCGCCAAGGGCGTCGAGGCCCAGACCCGCAAGCTGATGGAGGTCTGCCGCATGCGCCAAACCCCCGTGATCGTCTTCATCAACAAGCTCGACCGCCCGTCGAAAGAGCCGTTCGACCTGCTGGACGAGGTGGAGAAGGAACTGCATATCCGCGTGCGGCCGCTGGCCTTCCCGATCTCGAACGGACCCACGTTCAAGGGCGTCTACAACCTTTACGAGAAGAACCTCTCGCTCTTCACGTCGGACGAAAAGCTCACGGCCGACGCCTCGACGGCCGAAATCTCGGACCTCGCCTCGCAGGAACTCGAAGGCTACATCGGCGAGAAGTTCGCCGCCCAGCTGCGTTCCGACGTGGAACTGGTCGAGGGCGTCTACGACCAGTTCGACCGCGACGCCTACCTGCGGGGCGAACTGGCCCCGGTGTTCTTCGGCTCGGCGGTGAACAATTTCGGCGTGCGCGAACTGCTCGAATGCTTCGTGCGCATCGCCCCTCTCGCCGCGCCCGGCGCCGACCGAAACCCGGCAGGTGGAGCCTGCGGAGCCGAAAATGACGGGCTTTGTCTTCAAGATCCATGCGAACATGGACCCGAACCACCGCGACCGTATCGCGTTCCTGAAGATCTGTTCGGGCGTTTTCGAACGCAACAGGAACTACCTCCACGTGCGCAGCGGCAAGCAGTTGAAATTCTCCTCCCCGACGGCCTTCATGGCCGAGAAAAGTCGGTGATCGACTTCGCCTATCCGGGCGACATCGTGGGTCTGCACGACACGGGGAACTTCAAGATCGGCGACACCTTCACCGAAGGCGAGAAGCTCCGCTTCACCGGAATTCCGTCGTTCGCCCCCGAGCAGTTCCGCTACATCGAGAACGCCGACCCGCTGAAATTCAAGCAGCTCGCCAAGGGCGTCGACCAACTGATGGACGAAGGCGTGGCGCAGCTGTTCGTATCCTCGCTCAACGGCCGCAAGATCATCGGCACGGTGGGGGCGCTCCAGTTCGAGGTCATCCAGTACCGTCTGGAGCACGAGTACAACGCCGCGTGCCGCTGGGAGCCGATCTCGATCTACAAGGCCTGCTGGATCGACAGCGACAACGCCGCGCAACTGGCCGACTTCAAGCGCCGCAAGCACACCAACATGGCCGTCGACAAGCACGGCCGCGACGTTTTCCTCGCCGACACCAGCTACGGGCTGGCTCTCGCGCAGGAGAACTTCAAGGATATCCGCTTCCACTTCACCTCGGAGTTTTAGGACGCCGCCTGACACTAAAAAACCGCCGGAGTATCGACTCCGGCGGTTTTTCACATCAGGCTGCCGCACATCAGATCATCGGGACCTCGATGACCAGCAGCCGTGCGTTTTCGGAAGCGCGGATCAGGAAATCGTCGGCGTCCGATATGCCCATGCCGTCACGGGGACCGAGCGGTTCGCCCGCGACCTCGGCCGTGCCTTCGATCACGAAAACATAGGCCCCGTTGCCGTGAAGATTCATGCGATACCGGGCTTCCCGCCCGGCGTCGAGGTCGAGCGTATGGAACCATGCCGTCTGGTGAATCCATCCCACGTGTTCCCCGCCGCGGCCTTCGGGAGCCACGATCAGCCGGAACTCATTGCGCTTCGCGGGCGCGAGTTCGATCTGGTTGTAACGGGGCGTATGGCCCTCGGCGTCGGTGATGACCCAGATCTGCAGGAACTTCACCGGCTCCTCGCGGCTGGCGTTCATCTCGCTGTGCGTGATGCCCGTACCGGCGGTCATCACCTGCAATTCGCCCGGCTTGAGGAGCTGCATGTTGCCCATGCTGTCGCCGTGCCTCAAGGCGCCCGAGAGAACGAGCGAAACGATCTCCATATTCTCGTGGGGATGCGTTCCGAACCCCTCGCCCGGGGCCACGGTATCGTCGTTGAGCACGCGCAGGGCGCCGAAGTGAATCCGCCCGGGATCGTAGTATCCGGCGAAGCTGAAAGTATGGTGGGTCCGGAGCCAGCCGTGATCGGCATACCCGCGGGTCGCGGCTCTGTGAATCGTCTTTTTCATAATGTGCATTCATTCAATAATCATTGAATACAAACGCAAATCATATGCCGGTTATTGCGTCACTCCAACTCCAGGTTGCTCACCCGGTCGGTCGCCGCGAACCCGAAATCGGGATAGACGTAAAGCCCGAAACGCGGCTCGGTCTCGCCGTGCGTATAGGCCCAGATCGAAGCGTAGTCCTCGGGGTCCTCGCCCATCTTGCCCAGCTGGCGCAGGTAGGCGGCCAGCGACTTGTTCTCGACGATGAAGATTTCGCCCATACTGTCGATGATCGGGCTGTGGCGGCGCGTCCGGTCGTGGTCGAAACGCAGCAGGCGCTTGCCCTCGGCCGTGATGCCCACCAGCCGGAACGACATGCTCTTGCCGATGGCCGGGAGGTTCAGCACACTGCGGTCCGTGGCCAGAAACGGCAGGTGGTGACGGCGCATGAAGCGGCGGATTTTCGCAGCCGTATCCGTCCCGTCGGCCAGCAAATCGTCGAGTTCGGCCGCCTGCTCCGGAGTGAGCCGCCCGTAAACCTTCTCCTCGACCTGCTCCTGCATCGAGCGGCTGTTGGGGTGAAAACGGCGTAATTCTCCTGAAACCCCTTGACCGAGAAGGTGTAGTAGCAGACCACGCCGAGCGAATTGAGCACCTGGCGCAGGCGTGTGGTGTGCCCGCGGCGCGAAGCGGCCACGGTGTAGACCAGCTGGTTGGTGATGAGCCACCCCGCCGAAAGGATCTTCCGGATGGCCTCCTCGGCTTCGGGCGTCACTTCGAGCGGCGTCTGGAAATGGGTCTGGATGACGAACTGCTTCACGCCGACGGCCGAGGCCTTCTCGCGGAATTCGCGGAGGATTTCGACCAGTTCGTCGTTCACGCGCATCGGCAGGTAGGCAGGCAGGCGCGACCCGAGGCGCACGCGCTGCAATTCGGCGTACTTCTCCCCGTCGGGGCGTCGGGCATTGGCCCGGCGCTTGCGGCCGGCCATGCGGCAGACCGCTTCGAGAATGTTACGCAGCGTTTTGTTCTGGCTCATCAGGGCGTCGCCGCCCGTGATGAGGATGTCGCGCAGCTGGGTGTCCTCCTCGAAATAGTTCATCAGGCGGCGCAGCTTGTGGTCCCAGCTCTCCTTGGGGCGCAGGGTCTCGAATTCGAAATTGAGGCGTTCGCTCTGGAAGTCGTACATGCGCTGGCACGAGGCGCACAGCCCGCCGCAGGCGCGGCCCATCGTGTCGGGAATCAGGATCGCCACCTCCGGATAACGGCGGTGGATGTTGTGTCCGTCGGGCAGCAGCCACCCGGCGGCATTGGGTTTTCCGGCCTCGACGACGTCCTCGCGCTCCCAGGCGCGGATCCGCCCGTAGGTTTCGACCAGCTGCGGCGAATAAAGAATGTAACTGCGGATGGCGGCATCGTCGTAGCCGCCGCCCGTGACGTCGAGCAGCGAAAGGTAATAGGGCGTGGCGAAGAAAGGCATCCCCTTCTTGCGGGCCTTCGAGAGCAGATACATCGTCTCCGACGAGAGCGAGCCTGCCAGAAAGCGGTTCAGTTCCGAGGGGCTTTTCACGGCCATCGCCAGCTGGAAGCGGAAATCGCCCCACCAGGCGGCCACCTGCCGGTACTTCTCCTCGTAGGTCATGCCGTCGGCGAACTGGAAGCGCGACGGGACCTTCGACTTGCGGTTCTCGATCTTCTGGATCAGCAGGTGGAGCATCCGTTCGCGGTTGTCGGCGCGGATGGCCCGCACCCCGTCGTCCTGTCCCGAGAGCCAGCGTTCGGTGCGGCTGCGCACGCGCTGGGGCGAAGGCAGCGGAATCTCCGGAGCATCCAGCAGGCGGAAGAGATGGTACAGATCGACGAACAGGTCGGAAGGCATTTCGGGGTTTTCGAGCCTTCCGGTAAGAAACTGCCACAGCAGCGTGAGGGTCCTGACTTCCAGCTGCCGGTCGGTGGATAATTCGCGGACGCTGCGTCCGTCGTAGTCGATCAACAGTCGAATCTGCTCCGCCGCTTCGCCTTCCGCCGCCCGGTGTGCGTCCACGAACTCCCGGAGGCCCATGCGAAACCGTTCGCCGTCGCAGCAGGCGTCGGCGAGGGCCGCAAGATCGGGTAACTCCTGGCGATAGAGCAGTACGAGTTGGGAAAGGGTCAGTGCAAGCATTTTCTTTTGTTTCATAAGCATTGTCTTTTTAGAAATGGAACCATTCAAAACAGGCCGGCAGGAGCGGGGATATTCCGGCCTTCGGGTTATATGCGGGGCAACAATATAGTAAAAATTTTTAAGATCACAAGGAACCTCCCCGCAAATTCCTGCACTTTCGGCCGAAAATCCGTCAAATTTTCAAAAACACGCCCTTGAAGGCCTCTTCACCGGGTAAAAACGAAAGGTTTCGTTATATAACTTGCGAAAGTTTCGTTTTTTTATTATTTTTGTTCCGACACAACATTTGCCACCCCCAAACCACCGAAAATGAAAAGACTGCTGTTGCTCGCACTCTTCGCCGCCACGGCGGCCTCGGCGAAAGCCCCCGCCGAACGCTGGCTCGATCCCGAATGCTTCGAAGTCGGCCGCGCACCGATGCGCACGAGTTTCATCGCCTTCCCCACGGCCGCCGAGGCCATTCCCGAAAACGACTACACCCGCTCGCCCTTCTACCGCACGCTCAACGGCGAATGGTCCTTCCTGCGCGTGGACCGACCGGGAGCCGAACCCGAAGGGTTCTTCCGCTCGGACACGACGACTCGTCGTGGGGTACAATGCCCGTGCCGGGAATCTGGGAGCTGAACGGCTGCGGCGACCCGGTCTACACGAACAAACCCTACCCGTGGCACAAGTTCTTCGAGGTGAAACCTCCGCTGATTCCCCCATGAGCAGAACTACACGGGCCTCTACCGCCGCACAGTGACCGTTCCCGCCGACTGGAAGGGCCGCGACAATTCATTCACATCGGCTCGGCCACCTCGAACGTGACGCTCTGGGTCAACGGCCGCGAAGCGGGTTACAGCGAAGACAGCAAACTCGAAGCCGAATTCGACATCACCCGTTACCTGACGCCGGGCAGCGACAACCTGATCGTGATGCGCGTCAACCGCTGGTGCGACGGTTCGTTCCTCGAAGACCAGGACTTCTGGCGGCTTTCGGGCATCGGCCGCGACTGCTACCTCTATGCCCGAGACAAACGCCGGCTGGCCGACGTACGGCTGACGCCCGATCTGGTCGACGATTACCGCAACGGCACGCTCCGCGCCGAAATCGCCACGACGCCGGGCATCGGCAGCGTACGGCTGACGCCCCGCGACACGGCGGGCCGCACGCGCGACGCACGCACGCTCCGCCCCGCCGCAACGCAGCCGAAACGACGTTCGAAGTCGCCGCCCCGAAGCAGTGGAGCGCCGAAGCCCCGAACCTCTACACGCTCACGGCCGAAGCCCTGGCCGCCGACGGCTCGGTGACCGAAGCCGCGGCCTTCCGCGTCGGATTCCGCAAGGTCGAGATCCGCGGCGGGCAGCTGTTAGTCAACGGCAAACCGATCCTCATCAAAGGGGTCAACCGGCACGAGATGGAGCCCAACACGGGCTACTGCGTCACGCGCGAAGAGATGGTGCGCGACATCCGCGAGATGAAGCGGCTGAACATGAACGCCGTGCGCACGTGCCACTACCCCGACACGCCGCTGTGGTACGACCTCTGCGACGAGTACGGTCTCTACGTCGTGGACGAAGCCAACGTCGAATCGCACGGCTACCACTACCGCGACAAGTCGAAGAACCTCGCCGGCAACCCCGCCTTCGCCGCCGCGCACCTCGACCGCAACCGCCGCATGGTGCTGCGCGACTACAACCACCCTTCGATCATCGTCTGGAGCACGGGAAACGAGGCCGGAAACGGCCCCAACTTCGAACGCTGCTACGACTGGATCAAAGCCTTCGACCCGTCGCGCCCCGTGCAATACGAGCAGGCCTCCTACCACGGAGACTACAACACCGACATCGTCTGCCCGATGTACTGGAGCTACGGGCAGTGTGAGAAATACCTCGCCGAGAATCCCCAGAAACCCCTGATCCAGTGCGAATACGCCCATGCCATGGGCAACTCGATGGGCGGATTCAAGGAGTACTGGGACATGATCCGCCGCGAACCCAAATACCAGGGCGGATTCATCTGGGACTTCGCCGACCAGGCCCTTGCCTGGCGCAGTCCCGAAGGCCGGCTGACCTACCGTTACGGCGGCGACTACAACGACACGGACGCTTCGGACAGCACCTTCTGCTGCAACGGCGTGCTGGCCTCCGACCGCTCGTGGCATCCCCACGCCTACGAGGTGAAGCACCAGCACCGGCCGATTCACACCACGCCCCGCGACCTGAAAAACGGCGTCGTGAACGTCTATAACGAGAATTTCTTCACAGACCTTTCGCCCTACCGCCTGCTCTGGGAGATCACCTCCGACGGACAGCCCGTGTTGAGCGGCACGGTCGAGCGTCTCGACGTGGCTCCGCAGACCACCGCCGCCGTGACGCTGGGCTACAAACCCGAACAGGTCTATGCCTTGGGCGGCGAACTGCTGCTCACGGTGCGTTACCAGCTCCGCGAACGGCAGGGACTGCTCGACGCACTTTATGAAGTCGCCGCCGACCAGCTGACGCTGCGCGGGGACGACCCCGCGGCACGCTTCGCCGCGACCGCTCCCGCCGGGACGCTCCGCGTGGCGGACAAAACCGTTTCGGGCGAAGGATTCTCGGTCTCGTTCGATCCGAAGAGCGGCTTCATCCGTTCCTACCGCCTGCGCAACGTCGAGCTGCTGGCCGGTCCCGTGCGGCCCAACTTCTACCGCGCAGCCACGGACAACGACCTCGGCGTGCGCCAGACCGGGAAATACCCCGACAGCCAGATGTGGGCCAAAGCCGAACCGCAGCTCACAGGCTTCGCCCTTACGCCCGGCGACAGCGAAGTGAAAGCCATCGCAGACTACACGCTCCCAAACGTCGGTGCGAAACTGAATCTGACGTATTCGATCGCTGCCGACGGTTCGGTCCGCGTCAGCGAAACGATGACCGCCGACCCCGCGCGCAAGGACGTCGCCGACCTGATGCGCTTCGGCATGGCCTTCGAAACCCCGGGCATGTTCGACGCCGTGGAATATTACGGCCGCGGCCCGATGGAGAACTACGCCGACCGCTCCGGCGCCGCCTTCGTGGGGCGCTACGCCCAGCGTGTCGCCGACCAGTTCCATATGAAATACGTCAGCCCGCAGGAGTCGGGAACGCGCAGCGGACTGCGCTGGTGGCGGCTGACCGACGACTCGGGCCTGGGCGTGGAGATCTGCTCCGACCGCCACTTCTCGGCATCGGCCATCCCGTTTGCCATCCCGCAGCTCGACAACGGCTCGCCGGAATATGTCCGCCACCCGGGCGACCTCGTGCCCGACGGCCGCACGCACGTCAATATCGAGAGCGTCCAGTCCGGACTGGGTTGCGTCAACAGCTGGGGACGGCTCCCCCGCCCCGAATACCTGCTGCCCTACGGCGACTACTCGTTCAACTTCCTGCTGCGTCCCGTCGCCGGAGGACGATAGCCGACGGACAACCAACGCAAAAGCCGCAACCTAAAAAGGTTGCGGCTTTGCGTTTACATATAACGAATAAGTCCCAAAGCATAAACTCCGGGACCTGCCAATACACCGCCGTTACTATTTTTACCTTTTCGTTTTAAGATATGCTTCGTGAAGACAGTAATATTTCATCGCAATTATATAGTATTTTGACCTAAACACATAGTGTAGATAAATCTAAATAAGTCAAAGATTTTCACCATCTTGCACTATATTAAATAGTGAAAAAATATGCAAAATCACGGTTTAATCTACTTCATGCACCGCTTCCCCGATGATCTTACATGCTTAAAACATTTGGAGAAACGACGTTGGCCCGATGGAAACACAGTTTGCCCACATTGCGGACATCAAAAAAAAGATTTACCGCTCTAAGGATGGTAAAACGTTCAAATGCAGTTCTTGCAGTAAACGATTCAATGCCAAAACTGGGACCTTGTGAAAATAGCAACATTCCATTGCAAAAATGGTATATTAACAACTATTCCTCCAAAAAAAAGGAATTAGCTCCGTAGAACTTAATAAATCGGCATATTCCAAAATATGTCACTCGTCATAGCAAATGCTGCATCACAGCGTCGATTTAGCTGTTCTCAAACGCACCTAAATATATCTGGGTGGTCTTTAGACTGTGATGCCCCAACGCTTCCGATATGATACCGATATTCACACCCGATTTCTTCAGCACGGTTGCGAAACTATGCCTTGCACAATAAGTCGTCACCTCTCCCGAAATATTCAATCTGCGGGCTAATTGGCGCAATTCGGTATTGACTTGATGGCAGACTTTATGCACCCGATTCCGTTTCTGCATCGGCATCGTATGCCTGCGCGAATCAAGTATCGGAAACAGATAGCCCGACCGTTCGCAGGCTTCGGCATAGCTGTCTACAATCCGCATCGCCCTTTCCGACAGCGGAACATGGATTGCCCCGTGCGTTTTCTGACGATTGTACGACAATCGCCCGTCCACGATATTATCGGATGTCAGATTCGCCACATCGACGAACGAAATTCCCCCGCACAAATAAGAGAATGTAAAAACGCTTTGCGCCAATCGGCAAGAATCGCTCTCCGCCGAGCAATCCGCATCGACGATTTTCATTACATCCGTCTTGCTCAACGCCCGTTTCGGGGTGCGGGTGTTGAATCGGCTAATCTTATAGTCGGTGAACGGGTTCTTCTCGCGGGCAACGGCTTTCAACTTAATCGCCCGATTGAACACGGCTCGCAAAGTACGCATCTGAAAACTCATCGACGTATCTTTGTTTCCCCGCGCCCGCATCCACTCCTCGAATTTTTCCAGATAATCGGCGTCGATACGACTGAACGTGAAATGAAGCGGTTTGTCCCGATTAAAGGATTTCAGTACGTTGTAGGAGTTCAGATAGGCATAGGCATTGCCGGCACTCCCCCGTTCTTTCAACTCGGCGATAATCGCTTTGTAGACCTCCTCAACGGTCTGCGCCTTGATGCGCTCCTTTTGTTCGGCTACAATCGTCTGCGGGGTAAATTCTTCCTCGTTGATTTCTTTCGTCAGAATCTTGCCGTTGTATTCGGTTTCGTATTTCAATACGATTTGACGAATCAACTGCCTATTCGGACAGTTGGGTTTGGGTTGATTGGTGTCGAAATTCCAGAATTTAGGATCGACCGACACGCCCAGACTTTTCATCGTGCGGCGGCCCTCTTTGGAAATGCGGAGCATCAGCGGGGATTCTCCGTTTGCAAGTACCTTGTACCTGTAACAAACGACGGAAACGGATGTTTTCATCGGATTCGGCTGACTTCTTGGTTGACTTTTTCGCGTCAACCGTGGCGTCAACCGCTCATTTTTCGGCAGGTGCGGATAAAAAGAAAAGCACCGATAACTGTTGAATTATCAGTGCTTTTCGGTTAGTCGGGGTGACTGGATTCGAACCAGCGACCACACGCCCCCAGAATTAAATTTTACTTTTTCCAATAAATTTAACGAACTATATTCCAGCGGATTTCACACACATTCAAAGAGTTGCAGTTTGCCATTATCGGGAGTTGTTACGATTTCGCGTGTTCCACTTGTGTACCACGCGCCGTCCGCCTACCCGATCAAAATTGAAAAGTGAATCCCCGACATCCAAAAATGCCGGGGATTATCATTCGGACAACCGACCCCAAATTCCTATTTCAGATCGCGGGCCTTAATGCGCACGACCTTTCCATCGCGCACGACAACCAGTTCGCCGTCCTCCTTCTTGGTCTTTTCAATCAGACGCTTTTGGGCAAGCAAAATGCCTGCATCGATTTTCTCCTGCATTTGCTTAATCTCAATCTCGCTCATAGCCTATGATCTTTTGATAAGATAACGGAGTCACAACCTTATTTATTCGAACCAAAAAAATGCAAAACATTGATTTTAACCATTTTGCCAGCAAACATCAACCCAAAAAATTTTACTTTTTGGTTCCCCACCAATTTAACTAAAAATTAAGATCCTAATCAGAAGTTTCTATTAACCATTTATGTAATTCTGATAAAAACTCAAACTCTTCTTCTTTTTACACTATATGTGTGAAAATTATTGTTTCTGATGCGTTCCAATTTCTGCATCCATTCTGTTTTGGCTTCTTTATTTCCACCTTTTTCTTCCCCGGGTTTGGTGTAATATTTTTCAAATATATCTCTCCAGTTGCTCCCATAAGTAGCTATTCTTCTATAGTCTATGAGGGTTAAACAATCCCATGGGGAATATTCCTCAGATGCATCTGTGATTTCATAATTCTTTTCAGATGCTAATTGGTTGGCTTTATCATAGACGGCTTTGGGGACACCTCTTTTAAACCATTGGCTTCCATAAGCCTGCTCTAATTTAGTTTTAAAATCCTCTTTCATAAAGGTTTCAATATCCCGAATGAATCTGAACGAATCTTCATTATATCGTTTGTCTTCATCTTTCCAATACTTATCTAATCCGTCCGGATGAAAATCAGTACGAACCTTTGATATTTCGCGTTGCAAAATTCTCCAAACTTTTGTTCGCCCAGCTATACCATAGCTTTTCTTTAATTCTATTTTAGATTCCGATGTCAAATTTTTATAGAAATCTATAATTGGATCCAAATAAAATTCCATTTCCTGCATGACATTTTGTGTCGAATCAACTTTGGGGTTTACACCCTTTGCTTTAACAATGTGATCGACAATATCGCTAAATAAACGAAGCAGGCTTTCAACATTGGCATTTATTGTTAAAAAACCGTCATCTGCATCTCCTTTTGACCACTCTTCTGGTAAATTATTTTTTATATAATCAAAACAACCTACAATAAAAGGAAAAAGCCTCTCTAATGTTGCATCATTATTTCCTTTATAGAAGGTTCCATCCGTTTTGATAGAATCTTTGTCGAATGTCCCAAAAAAGTTTCCACGGTCCAAACCGACTTTAATAGTATCAATCGTTATACAACGCGTTGCCGATTTGATATTTTCTCCAATAATAATACGATCATAAAGCGGGGATTGCATTTCTTCTCCTAAACTCAAGGCAATTTGAAGTTTTAATGCTTTAATTTGTTCCGTTCGGTTTTCTGAATTCCATAGCAAATCGGAATTTAAGGTGTTCCGTAGATTCTTGGGAACAGCCTTTTGGTTCTCATTGATCTGCATAAATAATTTGACTTGCTGCGTTCTCTCCAAATTAATAAAAGCAACTACTGGAATACAATTTGTCGCTTTATATGGGGAATTTGCATAACCATATAGCCTATGCTGTCCATCAATAATATATGCAGATCGATATTTTTTTGGCAAATGAAGAATTCCTATCCTTGAAATACTCTTTTCTACTTGATTTCCTGCACTATCAAATCTAACAGATTTTCCATTTGTATCAATATTTATAATTATTGAATTCGGGAAAAAGCCTCCATTATCAACGAAGTCCTGAACTGATTTTAGTCTTGACTTTTTAATTAAACGTTGATATGTAGGCATGAGTTTTCTGTTGGCTTTATTCCTATGCAAAACATAACCTATTTTGAGTAGCTTTTCAGGTTCAATCGAAAAGGAATAATAAGTATATCCTCCCATCTTACCTTTAATGGCAGGTATTCGGTTATCCAATTCAGGAATCGTTTGACCTTCAAAAATACTTCCCAATAATTGATATTTGGCCGAAGTCCCTAAATGCTTTGTAAGCTCCTGATAATATTTAAGAGTTTCTTCGTCAAAATGAATTATACCATAGTTATTTAATCGTGCATTGTCCTGTTCTGACAAGTAATAATTTTTTGTGGCAAAAATGAACTTAATCTTATATTTGGTATCAGGAAATAACTGTTGAATTGTAGTTATCAATCCTTCTTTCTTACCTCCTATCGCCTCTATAGTTTCTTTGAAGTTACTCTGCTTAGGATTCCCTGCAACTTTACATTCAATTATTAATATGGTTTCCTCATCCGCAACAAATATATCTATTTGCTGGGTTAATTTTTCATCGTTACTATATGGTAACCTAAAGTTACGATCTTTATTAAGGAATGAGAATCCCATGCGTGCAAAAAGAGCCCAAACGTCATCCTCAAATGCCATATCCATTGGTTTCCGCCTTTGCATTCTAATAGATGTTTTATAACGCTTGTAAACCTCCCATCCATCAGTTTCATATTTGGTCACCAATTCATTCTGCACACTCTCAAACATAAATTCTTTCGCTTTTGCCGAGAGCACGGTTGTTAGGGATTTCCCGAAACCAATGAATTGAGAATATTTTGTTTGGTCTCTTCTTTCATGTCTCTTATTTTATAAGATTGGTAAAAATATATTCTTTGGTTTGACCTCGTTTTGCATTTATTCCCCCAATAAGGCTCGCACGATTCAATTCTATGCACCAATCTCCATTATTGAATATTTCTTTAATGGTTTCATGAGCAGCATTAGTAAGAATATAGTATGCTCCAATTTTTTTGATATATTGGATCAAAGAGTTTAACCTAATCTGATCTTCCAAAGAAAATATTTTTTGGTTATATTTGATAAACCCGTTGTTATTATGCGAGACTGTATATGGCGGATCCAAAAACACCAAATCATTAGGCTTTATATTTTTGTCTTACAAGATCGAAATCCCCATATCTGAGAATTGCATTTTGTAGTGCGTTGCTTACATCTAATAACGTTTTTTCATTGAGAAATTCTTTTTCTCTAAATCCATAGGGAACATTATATTCCCCCTTGAGATTCACCCTATATATACCGTTAAATGAAGTCTGATTTAGATATATAAAACGGGCCGCTCTTGTTATTTCATCTTGGGGATGTTCGCTTCTTATTTTGTAATATGAATCTTTATCGTTGCTATATGTGCATAAAACTTTAATTATATCATACGGGGAATCTCTTAAAGCAATGTATGTTTTTATAAGATCTTCGTTAAGATCAGATAAAAATGCTTGTTGTGAAGGCTTGATTGATAGAAATACGGAAGCTCCTCCTAAAAAAGGTTCATGGTAATTATCAAATGCGGTATCTCCTATTATTTGAGGAAGATATTTGATTAACCAATTTTTTCCACCAGCCCATCTTAAGCATGGTTTTACTATATTTTCACCTGTCATATATAGCAATCTCATATTCAAAGATACAGATTATTTCCATATAATTTATTTATCCACATGGCAAATAATCGGTCGGTTACAGAAAAAACCTTGTTAATTTCGGTGATAAGATCCTTTTCGAGTAGTTTCTTTGCGGCCGACTGTACCGAACTGGCCGAAGTAAGACTGTGCCGTTTGATGAAATCGGCAGATGTAATACGCTCGGCTTCGCCCTCCTTGGCGATGGCATAAAGCAACTCCTTCTGCTTTTCAGGAACGTTCGACAAAATCTCCCGGAAAATCGTATCGTTCGAAGCAATCATATTATCGATGGCAGCCCGGATCGTCTCCAACGTACATTCGTCGCCTTCGGGCGTATCGGCAAACGATTCGTTGAAGGTCTTTTGGATATAGTAGGTGTGCCCCTGAAAAAGTGCATAAACCTTTTCCACATCGATGGCGGCTATCGAACGGTTGCGCCGCTCGAAATGCCCGACGATAAACGGAATGTAAATCTCCGCAGGAATGGCTTTCAGCTCCAACATGTCGGCACTATGGTAGAACGGCCGGGCGGCTGATGCAAACATCTCCTGCATCATGTGGCGTTCGCTCCCGGCAAAGATAAAATGGCTGTTCTCCGACCTTTGGATGTGAGTCCGCAACAAAGCCTCTATGTTCTTCTCCGGATATTTGGCAATTTGCTGGAACTCATCGATCGCTACGATGCAAGGCTTGTCCGCATGAGACAAATATTGGAAAATCTCATCGAGCGTATATTCGGGCCGCTCGATATCTCCCAACTCCACATTGAAAGTGGGAAGATTGGTGATGGGGTCGAACCCGAATTTCCCGCTGATGGACTTAATCGTCTGAATGAAAAGAGTCGCCATTTTACGACTGCGAGGCAGGAGTGTTTCGTAAATCTCCCGGCCGAGCAGATAGGTAAATTCGCGGAGGCTCGACGTATGCAGAATATCGATGAAAAAAGTATAGTACTCCTTACCGATTCCCGGTTTGTCGTAACAGAACTGAATCAGTCCTGTTTTACCCATACGGCGCGGTGAAATGACAACCAAATTATTGCCGTTGGTAATCGACTTGACAAGCCGGTCTGACTCGCTTACCCGATCGCAAAAATACTCCGGAGCGATCTTTCCGGTCACGATGAATGGATTTATAATCTTCGCCATAGGAATATCATTTTTGCAAAGATAATTATTTTATTCAAATTATGCAAATCGAATAATCGTTTGGGTAAACTAATTGTACCATTCTGCGAACACAAGACCGATGCCGAGTAAATTGAGCAGTGAATAAAATATCAAAATATCGATATTTTGCAAAATCTCGATATTTTTATCTATACAAATGCGAATCCACTGTTTGTAACAACACCATGTACAGATTTATTATTAGGTCTACAATTAAAACCAAAAAATATTTGCAATCGCTTCATCGACATATTATTTTTGCCCCGTCTACGACAGATGGGCAATTTAGTAATCGCATCATACTCTGCAATTCTCGGGTAGGCGGTTAGTGCTTCGGCCGGATCTATCGAATCCAGCTTTGACAGTATCTTCATTCGCTTGTCGTACGACATTTCGATAACTATCAGCGAATCAAGAAGAAAAAACTGTGCAAAGCTATGGCTTATTCCATCCGGTTTCCCCGTCGTCACGACAAGGCCGACCGCAACGGCCGTTATGCCGTCAGGCTGTGTATCACCAAAAACAAGCGGCGCAAATATATCGCGCTCGATCTCTACGCCGATCCCGCATATTGGGACGAGGCTGGTGAGCAATTCATCATCCTGCGCAACCTGAAAGGAGCCGAGCAGAAGGCCGAGAATAAACAACGCGAAGCCGACAATGCGCTGCTGGCGAAGTACAAGGTCCGCGCCCGCGAAATCGTCGAACGCTTCGAGATCGAAGGTATCGACTGGACGCTGAACCAGTTCGAGGACGCCTTTCTGAATACCTCCAAACAGGGAAAGTTCAACGCCTATTTCACCGACCGTATCGCGGAACTGCACGCAACGGGACATATCGGCAATTCCCAAACCTATAAGCAGACGCAGGACATGTTGAGAAGCTATGACCGGAAGCTGGATCAGCGCCTCTTCTCCGACATCGACCTGCGTTATGTCCGGGGATTTGATATGTTTCTTCAAAAGCGGGGCTGTTGCGGCAATACGCGCAAATTCTATTTCAAAGCGTTACGGGCCATTCTGAACCGGGCCAATGCGGAGGGCGTCGGTTCGGCGGCAACCTATCCGTTCGGACGGGGCGGGTTCGAGGTCTCCAAACTCGAAGAGGCGACCGCCAAACGCTACCTGCCTGCCGCCGAGCTGTCGAAACTCAAAAGCGCCACGGCCAGCAATCCGCAATGCGAATACGCCCGCAAACTGTTTCTCTTCTCCTACTATTGTTACGGCATATCGTTCATCGACATGGCGATGCTCACGACCGCCCATATCAAACAGATGGAGGACGGCGACTATATCGTTTACAAGCGGCAGAAGATCAAACGGCAGAAAGGGGTCAAACCGATTTCGATCAAAATTACGCCCGCGATCCGGCAACTGATCGGGAGCCTGCAAGCGGGCTCACCGACCGTGGACGATTTCCTGCTGCCGATCGTCACCCGCTCCGGCTATACGGGCGAGCGGCTCTACATGCACATTCGAACCCGTTACAGCAAGTACCAGAAATACCTGCGCCTGCTCGCCGAGGAGCTCGGAATCGATTTCCACCTGACGAGCTACGTCTCCCGCCATACGGCGGCCATGACCTTGCAGCGCAACCACATCCCGCGCGCGAGGTGATTTCACAGATGCTTGGCCATGCCGATCTGGAAACCACGAACATATACCTCGACAGCTTCGACAACGAAGTGATCAACGAGGCGGCGAAAGTTCTCTAACGGCCATCACGGTTTAATTCTGCTCGCCTTTTTACGCTATTAGCACAAATATACAACTCAAAATAAGCTACAATGAAAATTCCTTTCAGCTACCAAACCTTTTCAGCATTACTCCCGAATGAAACGACCGCCATTGCCTACTATACAGAACGGCACTCGACCTATTGTCCCGGCTGCAACATCCGGCTTACACGACCTTTGAGGAGAAGAAATCCGCTGCTGTTGCGTTGCCCTCAATGCGGGAAAACCGTCTCCGTTTTCACGGGGACTGTCTTTCAAGGGACACGGGCAGACCTCCGATACTGGCTCTATACCGGCATGCTGTTTTATTTCTGCAAGAATCATTTCCCCAGTTCCAGCTACCTCATCTGTTGTCCATAAAATCCATAAAGCAGGAGGTCGGAGCCACCTCGGATCAGACCATGCGCCGGATATACACGACCCTCAGGCAGCTTTTTCGATAGCACGGATGAGGACGACATAAATTTTCGAAACCTCATATTCCAACCCCTCTATTTACGCGCCCAGCAACACCGACCATTCTCATTGACCTATACGGGCTGTAATCGTTCATTAAATTCATTATTTTCATTAAGTACCCCTGCGGAATAGCATTCTCACAGGGGTGCTTTCATTTTAGGCCCTATGTATATTCCATTATCATATTTCAGTATTGAAACTCATATAAAATAATATCGATTATGACAAAATTCACAGACGACACCCCCCGATCGCAATGCTGACCGTGGGACAACTGAAAGAGATTCTCGGCATCGACCGAATCTTGGGTAACCTTACTGCGAATCAAGCTCCGGCCGAGCAAGTAATGACCATCGAGGAGGTCGTGCGCCTGACCGGATACAGCAAGGCGACGATCTACAAATTTACAAGCGAACGAAAGATCCCGTTTCGCAAGCCGGAGCATGGCGGAAGGCGGCTCTACTTTCAGCGTGAGGAGATTCTCGACTGGTTGCAGAGCGAATCACATCCAACAATCGAACAATATTGTAATAACCATATTAAACATTAAACAATCAAAGTTATGAAACCAAATCAAAATTTAGACCCGTTGGCGGCATTGAACAATGTAACGGAAGAAGAATTGAGCGCAATTCAGGAAGAGGAGGCTGCGAAGCCGCGAAAGAAGAAACCGAGAGAGGGCTTTGTATTCCTCATCTCATTTTACGAAGCTATCGAACTTATGCCTGGACGTCTTCAGCATAAAGCTTATAAAGTTTTAACGCGTTATGCGCTATACGGTGAAATGCCCCCAAAAGGAACTCCGACCCGAATCATGCAATCTTTCGTGGGGTGGAAACGACTGATCGATGCCAGCTCCAAGAAATACGATAAAGCGATCGGGGATCGGTTCGCAGGAAAGACAGATAGTAAAATCAAACGATGACACGCGCCATTCAAGTGCCGAATCGAAATGTCTGACAACCGAACAATAAGCAGACAGAAAGTATACAGGAACTCAAAATGTAAAATGTTTATTATATGAAAGATAGCAAAAATTTATCACAACAAATCTTAAATACGAACAAAAGTAATTCCAATAACTCATGCTCAAAATTTATGACAAACACCGTCGTTCGGATTCCAGCGGGAATCCCATCGCCTAAAGTATCTCTTTTCGAGAACATGACCTCGGTCGTTCCAATCGAGGAAATATCTCTGGGAATTTTTTATTAAGCTCGGATTACCAAGACATCGTGCATATTTATCGGGAAACGCAGGATCCGGCGGTCCGCAAAGAGATAAAGAAGTTCCGCCTCCCTTGTGTGACCGTTTCCGAATATTCGATACACGAGCCCGAAAAAGGCTCGTGCATCGGCATAGCCATTACATCTGCGTAGACATTGACGGCAAGGATAATCCCGGGGTCAAGGGAAGATGGCCACGCGCTAAAGAGTTATTAGCTGAAAAGTTCAGTAGCCTGTGCTACGCGGGCTATCCGTCGGAGGTAACGGACTATGTCTTGTTTTCCGGATCGCATATCCAGAAAGGCATCGGGCACAGTATTTTGCACTCATAAACGAAATCCGGACAAAAATCCATTTGTACGCAGATTCAACTTGCTGCGATGTCACCCGTCTGCGTGTCGCAAGCTATGATCCCGAACCGTTCTTTAATCCGAATGCCGTTCCGTACCTAAACCTCATAAACAAAGACTACGGAGTACCCTGCAAAAACGACAGGTCGGCCTCCATGGATGTAGATACCAAAATGAGAGCATATGCGTGTATAAAGATAATATCAGACCGACAAATAGACATCACATGCGGCTATAAAGTATGGAGGGCTATCGGGCAGGCACTTGCCAACGAGTTCGGACCGGAAGAAGGGCGACGGCTATTCCACTTGGTGAGCCAATGGCACTCCGATTACTACCCGACTGAATGCGACCGGTTATTCGACTGGTGCATAGCCAACCATGACTTTATAAACATCAGCACGTTTTTCCACTATTGTCGGGAATACAATATTACATTCAAATAACCGTCTCAGAATACGTTTACGGGGATCGACTGATAGTCGATCCCTTTTTCGTAAAGGTCAATATGTGGAGTTTACCTTAAACATAGCAGAAGGTCAATATTGATTTTTCAGAATATTTCGCTCAAATTTGTACGACAATGCCCCGACTGAGTGTTGCACTAAGCAAAACATTTTTTTTTACCTTTGTAGGGCCACGAGAGTGGCGTACATATAGTAAAAAGTGTTCGCTTTTATTCCGTGTAGGAAATCTGGTAAATTTCACACAACAGACACAGGGGATAAAACAGCGCGCTCATTGCTTGTATGGTATGCGGTCATCACCGCCTACTATTACAGGTGTGGGGCATTGTTTTATTGGTGTCTAAGGCTTACCAGAGCCTCCCTACTCAATAAGACGACTGTTCCACACTTTTTTCATGTAAATCAGCCATATCGGAACAGGATGGCAACAAAAACTTGTTGCTATGAAAAAACTAATCACTTGCGGGCTTATGTTCTTCATATTGGCCGCACCCCGGTATGTACGCCGCACCGCAAACACAGGAGACCGACAAGAAAGCCCTGCGAGAACAACGCCGGGAAGAACGGAGGCAAAAGCGAGAAGAACGCAGAGAAGAGCGCCAGCAAAGAAAAAAAGAGCAGAAAACCCCGCAATCCCCGGTTTCTGTACCCCCAACTAATCCTGCCCCGGAAACTATTCACGAAGAAATCGAGACTCCTCGTGAGCCAGTCATTATTTCAAAGCAAAAGAAACGAAACCGCAACCTACTCCGATCAAAGATCAAACG
>VOFG01002011.1_pt1 | contig 23830 bp, 47 predicted proteins | sample 5384171 | NCBI WGS metagenome assembly VOFG01 (sample SAMN12384726, study PRJNA508395) | human gut metagenome | isolation source: healthy gut F | host: Homo sapiens | reverse complement strand
TGAAAAGGGAGGAACAGAGAAAAACATGGATATCGCAACACTGGTTGTCGTTGTTAGTTATCGCGGTGGCGTTAACGTTCGACTTCACGAATGGCTTTTCACGATACGGCAAACGCCGTGGCAACCTCAATTGCAACGGGCGCGTTGAAGCCGAAGACGGCGGTTATCGCGGCCGGCACGTTGAACCTGATCGGTGCTTTTTGTCCACCGAGGTGGCAAAAACCATTTCGTGGCATTATCAACGAGCAGCAGGTTACCATCGGTGCCAGAATTCATATTTGCTGGCTTGGTAGGCGCCATTCTGTGGAACCTGATGACGTGGCTGGTTGGCCCTGCCTTCAAGCTCTTCCCATGCGCTGTTCGGTGGCTTGGTAGGCGCGGTAATCGTGGGCGCAGGCGTTGAGGGCGTTAACTTCGGCGCTGTTGTTGCCAAGGTTCTTGTTCCTGCCCTTATTTCTCCCTATCGTTGCCGGCTTGGCGGCATTCGTGGCGGTGAAATTAATATATTTCATTGTCCGCAAATTGGATGAAAAGTATGTTGAAACGGGCTTCCGCCACGGCCAGACCATCACGGCATGCCTGGTAGCGCTTTCCCATGGTACCAACGATGCTCAGAAGACCATGGGCATCATCACCCTTACGCTTATCGCCGTCGGTCTGCAACCTTCTGGTTCCGGTCCTCAGCTGTGGGTCATTGCCGTGTGCGGTCTTGCAATTGCTTTGGGCACCTATATGGGCGGCTGGCGCGTAATCCGTACGCTGGGTAAGGGTCTTACTGAAATCGCAACGCCTCAGGGCTTTGCCGCAGAGGCCAGCTCGGCAACCACCATCTTGGTTTCTTCCCATTTGGGCTTCGCTCTTTCCACCACGCAGGTTTGCTCCGGTTCCATTATCGGCTCCGGTCTGGGCAAGAAGGGCGGCACGATTGACTGGAAGGTTGCCGCTCGCATGCTCATTGCCTGGTTGGTAACGTTCCCTGCTGCGGGTGTAATGGTGCTGCTGCCTGCGCCGTTGCCAAGATCAACGTTTGGGGCACGCTTGCTGTTGCCGCAATCGCCGTTGTCGCAGCGCTCATCATCTTCAGGCTCTCGCGCCGCAACCCGTAAATGCGATGAACGTAAATGAAGGCTCCGGAAGTCAAGGTAAACGCCAAGGCTGCAACGGCCGCGGCTGCAGCGTAGAAAGGAATCACATGCAGAACTTATGAATTTTGCAACGGTTCTGATCGTTGCGGTGGGCATTGCCGGTTGCATTGGCGTGATGTACGCATCGGGCCTGCGCCTATGGTCAAAGAGCGGTGCTCCTGAAGGCGGAGACGGCTCCCCCAATTACCTGTTTCGATTCGCTTCGGTGGCATGTTTTGCGGCATGCGTAGTTGTGGTGCTGTTTGCACTGTGGCTGATGATTCCGATGTTCCATTAATAACGAGGGATAAGAACTTGGAAACTTTGGAAAGTATTCTGGTAGGACTCGACGGTAGCGAGCGAGGCAAGAAGGCACTGAAATGGGCTGCTCGTCTTGCCAACCGTGAAGGTGCTCATCTGACGCTGCTTGCGGTAATCGACCCTGCATCCGACCAACTTACCGGCTCCGACCATCGCGTTCTGCGCGAAGCAGTGGAAAACGTGCTGGGCGAAGCTCAGGAATTTGTTCGGGGCGACTACCCCGAGCTGGCTATGGACGCTTCGTATGTGAGCGGCGATATCGTAGAGGCGTTGGTCGGTGCAGCGGAAAGCCACGACATGATCGTGATGGGCTCGCACCATGGCGCTTCGGTCGCAGAGCGCGTATGGGGTGCAAAGGGCCTGCGCGTTTCGGTTTCGGCAAGCGTTCCCACGGTGGTTGTTCCCGCTGACTGGGATCCTTACAACGAGGCCAAGGGCATAGTGGTGGCGTCGGCCCTCAGGATGAGGTTAGCGACAAGGCTGTTGACCTAGGTGTCCACCTGGCGAAAGTTCTCGAAGAGCCGCTCGAGCTTATTTCTTCCTGGGGTATCCCCACCTTGCTTTCGCGCTCTGCTGAATTCATGGGCGGTGGCTTGGCCCCAGTTGGCGAATCGTTCCAGCGCAACCTCGACGCACGTGTTGCGGCTATTCGCGCGGCAGAGCCTGCTCTTGATGTTGAAGGTTATTCGATCGAGGCTCCTTCCCCTACGCAGGCATTGATGCAGCGTAGCAGGACTGCCGTGTTTTGCTGCTGGGCACACATGCTCGTTCCGCGGTAAGTAGGGCCTTGTTTGGCTCTACCACCTGTGGTGTGCTGGCTCACCTGCAAGTACCCACTGCGGTTGTGCCGATGGACTAGCGATCCCTGATCGCAGAAAGCGCGTTGAGGCTGATGCTTCAACGCGCTTTCTGTTTCCAACTAAAGGCAATGCATGGCTGCTGATAGGAGGATGCCTGGGCGATTGAGACGCGCCTGGCTGGGAAGGGCGGTTCTGGTCAGGACGATGCCCGCCCTACGGTGGCATCGGTGTTCGTTGGTGGCGCTATTCTTTCCTTCTCATCTCGAAAGAATCGGCCGGGTAGAAGCGACGGCAGCTTTCACACGTGGTAAGCACCACGCGCCCTTCATTTACCAGGTACACCAGGTGGGCGAAGGTTTCGCCCAACGAATAGAATTTTGATCGATGGTCCATTCATCCCAGTTGGGGTGCTTCCATGAGGCGTTGCGGGCGATGTCGATCAGGCTGGCATGGCCGTCGGCAACCAGTTGGTACAGCTCTTCCAAGCGATTGGCGTGGAAGCTTTTCAGGAAATCGACACGCTCGGCCACTCCCGTGAAGGGGTGTCCGTGACCGGGCAGAATGAGGTCGACGTCCAAATCGCGAATCTTATCTAAGCTTGCCAGGAATTCCCTTAACGCATCGTACGAGCAAAACCCAGCTCATGATGGTGGGCGTGATGCGCTCAATACGTGGTCGCCCGCAATGAGGATTTTCGCCGTGGGTTCGTATAGGCAGATGTGCCAGTCATCGTGGCCGGGTGTGGTTATGACGCGAAAACAGTAATTGCCGTTGTGGTACACGTCGCCATCGGCAAGGTAGAACAGGTCGGGCTGGTTTTTCAGCGGAAGAAGCTCGGCGGAAACGCGGTACGTGGAAGCATCACGCGCCTGCATGCTGCGCTCATCGTACGTGTTGGGATGCGTGAGGTAGCCGATAAGCGGGTTGAACACCGTCGCCTGCATGTTCATGAGGTTTTGCACTTCCTGGATGGAGTGCATGTTGGCGTATATGCGCATCAAACGTCGCCATATGCGGTCGAGATTACTGGTATGGTCGGGGGTGGGAATGGGTAAGGACAATTTCCACTGATTCCCAGGTGCGGCCCAGTTTTCGCAGAGCGTCGTCAAGTGCTTTTTTTTTCGCAGTCGGGGTGGTCGAAACCTACGTCGACAATGGTGGTTTTGTCTTCGCTCAGGATGAAGTACGAGTTCAGGTAATTCAGCGGATTATCGGGAAGGGGCACAGGCACGCGCCAAATGCGTGGAAATACCTCTTCGATTTCGCCGTTATTGTATTGGTCTGCGTAGTTCGCCGTCATGATGGTTCCTTACAGAACGTGTTCATTGTTCTAAGAACCAGCGTAACGCAAAAGTTGCCGGGCGGTGCGGTAGGATGGGTGGCGTTGATGAATCGTGGGCGAGCGCTAAGTCCGACCTGCGAGTGAGCGGGGAGGTGCGGTAAGTGGTATTCTGCGGCGAAGAAGCGGAGAGGGCAACGGCCCTGCTGCTTTCCGATGCCCATTTTCATTTGGGCTTCGTTTTGGACCCTACCGGTTTGTTATCGAAACCCAGCGTGCCGGGTCGCTCGTCTTTGCTGCATCGGTTACCCCTCGTGAGTATCAGGATACCAAAAAAGGGCGCTTTGTTGCGCGTTCGGTTCCGCCCCAAATGAAAGCCAGCTCAACCAAAGAGGACGCCAAAGGGGCGCTCTGCTGTGCGCCCGACCCCAGACAAGCGAAAGTCGAGGCAACCATTGGGGCACCCAAGGGAGCGCTCTGTCGAGTGGCCGCTCCTTCGCAGCTAGCTGTTGATTTTCCCGTCATCAAGCTTGCGGTGGGATTGCATCCCTGGTGGGTTCCAGTGGACGAAGGCTGCCTTGCAGAAGGGTTGCGTGCGTTTGATGCCGCTTTGTCTGAAACGAGTTATGTGGGTGAAGTTGGCTTGGACTTCTCAAGGCGCAGAATAGCAACGCGCGATGCCCAGCTCTGTGCGTTTCGCCATATTGCGGGTGCCTGCGCGAAAGAGGGAGGCAAGGTTCTTTCCGTTCACTGTGTTAAAGCATATGACGATGCATTGAGCATTTTGAAAGTTCGGGCTGTCTTGCGTCGTGTACCTGCATTTTCCATTGGTTCAGTGGCTCGTTCCGCAGCTTGCGCAGGCAGTGGACGCGGGTTGTTTCTTTTCGGTTAGCGCACGCATGCTCGAAACGAAAAAAGGGCGTGAATACGCAAAGGCGATTCCGTTGCAAAATTGCTTTTGGAAACCGACGCTCCTTCCGCGGTCGATCCCGAACGGGAGCATCCATCGGTAGCTTATTCGTATGACCAGATGAGGTGCCAACTTGTCGAAACCGTACGGCTCCCTAGCTCGAGCTAGGGATATTGGCGAGCGGAACTTGCTGCAATAGTTCAGCGAAAAATGCGCGTGAGGTTTTTCTTAGTTCATGCGCTTGCGGCGCTATTATGGGCGCTATGGAAAATGCTCTTTTTAACAGTTGCCTCGCTCACTGCCATCATTGCGCTTGGTTTCGTTGTTGCGCGAACAATGGAGTTGCCTAGAGGCTTTACCGATACGCTTTCGAAAATCGTTTTCGCATCACTTTGCCGTGTGCGATTTTCCATGCGTTTGCCTCGAATGGCTTTGATGCCTCGTTGCTGCTTCTTGCCCTGGTGGGGTTGGGTTGCACGTTTATTCCGTGGCTGATCGGCACATTGCTCACTGCGCGCGAAGACCGAGACCATCGGATCCTGATGATGATGAATATTTCGGGCTTCAATATTGGCTGCTTTGTGCTTCCCTTTGCCCAGGCGCTCTTCCCGCCGGCTGCGGCACTTGCGGTATGTTTGTTCGATGCTGGCAATGCTTTGATGATGAGCGGGGGAACGTACGCGTTTTCAAGCGCGATTCTCGACAAGGGCGGCTCATTATGAACGCGCCATGCTTGCGGCAAAACGCTTGTTTTCTTCTGTACCGTTCGACTTGTATTGCGTGCTCATTATCGTTTCTCTGCTGGGTGTTACCATCCCCGAACAGGTAGTTTCGTTTATCGAACCGATTTCAAACGCCAATTCGTTTTTGGCCATGTTCATGTTGGGCTTGATGGTGCAATTTTCGTTGGGCAAAGGCAAAGTGTTCCAGCTGGTGCGGTTGTTGGGCTTGCGCTTCCTGTTCTCTGCTGTGATGAGCATTGGCGCGATGATGCTGCTTCCCTTTGATCCCGTTACCCGCATGGTTATTGCTGCTTTGCTGTGGTCCCCTATGGGCGCGCTTGGGCCGGTATATACCCTTTGGGCAAAGGCGATGTGGGACTGGCTGGTTTCGCCAATGTGGTCACGGTTGCAGTGGGTATCGTTGCCATGACGGCTGCCGCGATGATGATCGCATAACCGCCTTTGGTCCTGCGTCGCGGGTGGCTTCCCCGTTAACGCGAAAAAAAAAAGGCTCTCCGTCGATGCATCTTTCTGCTTGACGGAGAGCCTGATTTTTTTTCGTGCTCGATTATTTCAGGATGACGTGCTTAAACGACTCTTCGATTGGCAGCCCGGTGGTGTATATGCCGTAGCTGTGGCTACCGTCTTTGGGAAGCGAAAGACTGCCGGATTGAAGAGCCAAACGGTAGGAGCTTCCGAGCAGGGGTTCGGTCGCGTTGATGGGGGTGTGGCCGTATAGAAGCGCGGTATTGACTGGCGTCTGAGGGAGGTCGCCCACGGCCCCATCCCTGTCGGGGCCGAATACGTGCACATGGGTAAGGAACAGCGTTCGAGGGGTTTGCATTTAGTACCCTGCATCCTCATCGATGTATTCGGGGTCAAGGATGGTGGAGTAGTCTGCCATGCAAGGGAAGTCGAGCACCATCTGGTCTACCTCGGCGTCGCAATTGCCGCGTACGGCAAGAATGCGATCGGCTAGAGGATTGAGCATGGCGGTTACTTCTTTGGGGTCGTAGCCGTCGGGAAGGGCGTTTCGCGGCCCATGGTACAAGATGTCGCCGAGCAAGATGATCTTGTCAGGCTTTTCGGCGTGAATAGCATCAATGAATTTGCGGCACCACGTTGCAGAGCCGTGAATGTCGGAAGCAATCAGAAACTTCAAAGGCAGCCTCTTTTCGTATGCGATGGTCGCCCCTATTGTATCGCTTGCTGTTATTTTGCAGACCTATGCGGAAAATGGAGCATGGTCAATTTGCCTCTATTGCGGCTGTTCAGAGGGGCCTCTCAGACCTCTGTTGCAGCTGTTCAAGCGCGGGTTACCTGGGCTCCCATCGTGGTTGTTTAGCCAGGAATCACTCAGGCGCCCATTGTTAAAAGCGAAGTTTCATTCGCAGAAAAATTGTTGACAGAGGATTTTTTTTCGGACAAAATGACCTCAGTTTCGCAAGCGAACACGATTCGCTGAGGAAACCACCAAACCGTTGAAGCGGAAGTCAAAGCGAGTAGGCGCGCACAGAGAGTCCGGGATGCTGGGATCCGGATCGAAAAAGCCGTTCGCCAAATGGACCGCTGAGGGCGCATGCGAATGCAATTTGCTAGTAGGGTGCGACGTGAGTGCATACGTCAGTTGCCGGGGATATGTTGGTATCCTGCTAAGTGCACGATTCATTTCGTGAACCAAGGTGGCACCGCGAGCTTTTGTATTTTCTAAAGCCCGTCCTTGATCGTAGAAGTATCAGGGATGGGCTTTTTTGCCCTTCCACGTAAGGAAAGGGCAATTCGATGAACACTACGCCATTGCAGCCGAGCTTGGAAGAGGTTCGTGCTTTGGCTGCGCAGCCTGGCATTCGCCGCGTTCCTGTGAAGCGCGAGCTTTTGCCGACCGCATTACCACTATCGAAGCAATGCGTGCGCTGCGCGCGGCCAGCAATCATTGCTTCTTGCTGGAAAGCGCCGAGGCGGATCAGCGTTGGGGCCGTTATTCCTTTGGGTTTTCAACCCCACGCTTGAGATTACCTGTTTGAATGGGCAGCTCAGCATTCGCCGCAATGTCGAAGGTGGTGAACCGTCGCGCGAAACGCGCCAGGTTGAGCATCCCGGCGAGGCTATTCGCCAGATTATTGCAGAGAATAAAAGCGCCCAGGTTGAAGGATTCCCGGCATTTACCGGTGGTTTGGTGGGCTACTTTTCGTACGACGACTACATCAAGTACGCCGAACTCACGTTGCGCCGTCCCGGTTTTAGACCGCGAGGATTTTCTCGATGTTGACCTGATGCTGTTCGATCAGGTTATCTGCTTCGACAATTACCGCCAAAAGATCATCCTCATTGCGGGCGTTCGCGCTGATGACGTTGAGAGCTCATACGCTCAGGCGGAAGCAAAACTCGATGAGATTGAGGGTTTACTGACGGGTGCTGCTCGTTACGAATTTGCTCCTTTGCAGTTGAAGGAGCCACTCGCGCCGCAGTTTTCGACCGAAGAGTTCTGCGAGAAGGTAGAAACTGCCAAGCGCCATATTTTCGAGGGCGATATCTTCCAGGTGGTGCCTTCCAATCCCCGAACCGCAAAAGCGGAAGGAAGCTTGTTCGATACTTATCGCGTGTTGCGCGGCCAGAATCCTTCCCCGTACATGTTCTACTTCACCAGCGACGATGTGGAAATTGCAGGCGCGTCTCCCGAAACGCTGGCGCGCTTGCAGGACGGCAGGCTGTTCACCTACCCCTTAGCAGGGTACCCGCCCACGCGGCGCAACCCCCCGAAGAGGACCAGGCCTTGGAAGCGGAGCTTCTTGCCGATGAAAAGGAGCGTGCTGAGCACGATATGCTCGTTGACCTGGGACGCAACGACTTGGGGCGCGTTTCGCAACTGGGCAGCGTAGCGGTGGAGGAGTACCGTAACGTTCTGCGTTTTTCCGCATCATGCACATCGGATCGACCGTCACGGGCAAGCTTGCCGAAGGGAAAAGACGCGGTGGATGTGATGGATTCCATTCTCCCGGCAGGCACCCTTTCCGGAGCACCCAAGCTGCGCCTGCCAGGATCATTCAGGATCTGAGGGTGCCAAGCGCGGCATCTACGGCGGCGCCATCGGCTACTTGGATTTCACGGGCAATCTTGATACCTGCATTGGGATTCGTCTTGTTTACAAGAAAATGGCCGTGTATGCGTGCAAACGGGTGCCGGTATCGTAGCCGATAGCGTTCCCGAAAACGAAGACCGCGAATGCTACAACAAGGCGCGCGCTGTGATGGAAGCCCTGAAAACCGCCGAAGGGGGCCTGAATGATTTACCTCATCGATAACTACGACAGCTTTTCCTACAACCTGTATCAGCTGATAGGCGAAGTGAATCCCGCTATTGAGGTCCTTCGAAACGACGCGCTTACAGTCGAGGAGCTTGAAGCGAAAAACCCTGAAGCGGTAATTCTTTCCCCTGGCCCCGGGCGTCCGCTGATGCGGGTATTTGCGAAGAAGTGGCACTGAAGTTGTCTGGCAAGGTCCCTATCTTGGGCGTGTGCTTGGGACATCAGGCCATATGCGAAGCCTTCGGCGGCACGGTGGGGTATGCCAAGGAGCTGATGCACGGCAAATCATCCCTAGTGGAGATTGATGCGCAATCGCCCCTGTTCAAAGGCTTGCCAGCCAAGGTTCGGGTTGCTCGCTACCACTCGCTTGCAGCTGACGAAGAAAGCCTCCTGAATGTTTGCAGGTTATTTCCTGCGCCGATGACGGGGAAGTGATGGCTGTGCAGCATGCCGAGTTCCCCACCTTTGGCGTTCAGTTTCATCCCGAATCGATCCTCACTCCTGATGGCGGGCGATGATCGAAAACTTCTTGGCCATAGCAACGAAGTAATACGCGGCGGTTGCGCCGATTGTCCGAAAAGGAACCAACAATGATTAGGGAAGCAATTTTCAAGCTGGTAGATAAACAGGACCTAACCTACGACGAGGCCTACGATGTGATCAACGAGATCATGTCGGGCGAAACCACGCAGGTGCAGACGGCGGCATTCCTTTCGCCCTTTCCACGAAGTCGACCAAGAGCGAAACTATCGCGGAAATTGCAGGTTGCGCTGCCGCCATGCGCAGTCACGCTACCAAGGTTGATTGCGATAAGCCGCTGCTCGAGATTGTGGGCACAGGCGGGGATAAAGCCGGAAGCTTCAACATCTCTACCACCGCAGCGTTCATTATTGCGGCAGGTGGGGCAAAGGTTGCCAAGCATGGAAACCGGGCAGCATCGAGCAAGTCGGGTACGGCAGATTGCCAAGAGGCTTTGGGCGTGAATATCGAGCAGAGTCCCGATCTGTGCAAAAAGCTGCTTGATGAAGTGGGCATGTGCTTCTTCTTCGCCCAGAAATACCATACGGCTATGCGCTACGTGGGCCCTATTCGCAAGGAGCTTGGTTTCCGCACTGTGTTCAACATCTTGGGCCCGCTTACCAACCCTGCATCACCTGAAATGATGATTCTCGGCGTATATGACGAATCCTTGGTGCAGCCCTTGGCGCGTGTACTGGGAGCTTGGGCGTGAAGGACGGCATGGTGGTGTACGGACAGGGATTGCCTGGACGAGGCTTTCCACGGCATGCCCCACCACGGTATGCGAATTTCACGGTGACGACTATTTGTCCTACGTGCTCACGCCCGAGGAATTGGGTATGAAACGCTGCGCAAAGAAGACCTTCAGGGCGGATCGCCAGAGGAAAATGCGCAGACCACACGCGACATTCTTTCTGGCAAAGAAACAGGAGCAAAGCGCGATACCGTTTTGGTGAATGCTGCTGCGGGTCTTTACATTGCTGGTTTGGCCCCCTCCTTGAAGGATGGCATTGCGAAGGCTCAGGAGCTTATTAGCAGCGGTAAAGCGGCTGAAACGCTCGAAGCGTACATTCGTGTATCAAATCAGGAGGTTTAAGTGACCATTCTTGATGAAATAGCGGCCTACACGCGTCAGCGTATGGCAGCTGAGGAGGGGCAGGTGCCAACCGCTGGCGCCAGCAAGCTTTTCGCCATGGCATCGGCGGAGCGTGAGGCGAATGGGGGTACGTTCCCTTTCGGTTCAGCGCCGCACTGGCAGAGCCGGGCCTTTCCTTTTATCTGCGAGGTCAAGAAGGCGTCGCCCCTCGAAGGGCGTTATAGCCGAAGAGTTCCCGTATCTCGATATTGCGAAGAGCTACGAAGCGGCAGGAGCGGCAGCGATTTCTTGCTTAACCGAGCCAAAATGGTTCATGGGCGCCGATGCTTACTTGGCTGAAATAGCGGCCGAAACGTCTGTGCCTGTGCTGCGAAAAGATTTTTTGGTATGCGAGCGCATGATTTATCAAACCAAAGTGCTCGGTGCTTCTGCGGTGCTTCTGATCTGTGCAATTTTGAGCGACGAGCAACTTGTTGCCTATCGTGAGCTTGCCGAAAGCCTGGGCCTCTCGGTTTTGGTTGAGGCGCATGACGAAGAGGAAATTGCCCGTGCGGTTGAATCGGGTGCAAAGATCGTTGGCGTGAACAATCGGAATCTGAAGGATTTCAGCGTCGACTTCGATAACGCCCGCCGTCTTCGCTCGTGCATTCCTGAAGGCGTTTTGCATGTGGCGGAATCAGGTGTGGCAAGCGCCGATGACGTTGCGGCTATCGCCCAGTTGGGTGCGGATGCTGCGCTGATCGGGGAAGCGTTGATGCGCGCCGAAGATAAGCTGGCAACGCTGGCAGAATTCCGTACTGCGGCAGAGGTGGCGCAATGAGTCCGGCAAGCCGTCAGCATCAGGCACGAGAATGGTTACTGTCGCCGCAGGGGGTAGGGCGGCCTTATGTGAAGCTGTGCGGGATGTCGCGCGAAGGAGATATACGCGCAGTTGCCCAGGCGCGTCCCGATATGTGGTTTCATCGTGAACTTTCCCCAATCGCACCGAAGCGTTTCGGCAGAGCGCTTGGCAGAATTGTGCGAGCTGCTGGACGAAGAGGATGCCAAGGTTGCAGCATGCATGGCAACTAGCGGTAATCCGGTGAGTCTCCATCCGATATGGCGTGTAGGTGTGTTTGTCGATGAGCCGCTCGATTCCCCTGATCCACATCGTTTCGACGGGCGCAGTCGACTTGGTGCAACTCCACGGGAATGAAAGCAACGCCTACATTTCCGAGCTGAGGCATCGAACCCGAGTGGGAACCATCCAGGGCTTTTCGCGTGAACAGCAGCGAAGATGCCTCCTATGCCGAAGGGAGCAGTGCCGACATGATCCTGCTCGATAGCGGTCAAGGCTCGGGCAGGACATTCGATTGGAACATTGTTTCCTCTGTTCATCGCCCGTTTATTTTGGCCGGTGGGCTTACCCCTGAAACCATCGGCAAAGCACTAACGGAAGTGGATCCCTGGGGCGTTGATATGAGTTCCGGCATCGAAACCGACAAAGTGAAGGACCCCGTGAAAATCGCGGCGGCCCGTCAACGAGGTTCGCCGATGGCGGTTGTAGCTCCCCGGCGCTGATCAAGATGTTGATCGCTTCAAGGCCCCCGTTCCGCTGTTTGGTTTTGAATCTGCGATCCAAAAACCTGCATGCGCTGCACTGCTTCATGCATCTAATTGAAGATTTGCTATCGCAAATCTATCAGGAATGGTGTTCAGAGGGCCCTTCAGCGTTCAACGCCTCGATCAGCGTGGACAGTTCTAGCGTGCTGATAAATCAGCGGCTTATTCATTTGTAGAACCATCAGGCCCAGTGCCTGATTTATGAAAGGAAACATTATGACGAAGGGAAGATTCGGCATCCATGGTGGGCAGTACATGCCTGAAAACGCTGATGAATGCCGTTATCGAGCTCGAGGAAGCTTACGACCACTACAAAGATGATCCAGAATTCAAGGCAGAGCTGAACACGCTTCTGAACGAATATGCCAACCGTCCTTCGCTTCTGTACTATGCCGAGCGTCTGACCAAGGCGTTGGGTGGCGCAAAGATCTACCTGAAGCGCGAAGATTTGAACCACACTGGCGCGCATAAGATCAACAACGTGCTCGGGCAGGTTCTGCTTGCCAAGAAGATGGGCAAGACGCGCGTTATCGCCGAAACGGGCGCAGGTCAGCACGGTGTTGCCACAGCTACGGCGGCGGCGCTGATGGACATGGAATGCGAAGTGTTCATGGGCAAGGAAGACACTGAACGTCAAGCTCTGAATGTATACAAGATGCGCTTGCTGGGCGCGAAGGTGCATGCCGTGGAAACGGGGACGGCAACGCTGAAAAGATGCCGTGTCGGAAACCATGCGCGAATGGACTAACCGCATTGCCGATACGCATTATGTGCTTGGATCAACCATGGGTCCTCATCCTTTACCCACCATCGTGCGTGATTTTCAGGCGGTAATCTCGCAGGAGATCATCGATCAATGCATGGAAAAGGAAGGGCGCTTGCCTGATTGCGTGCTTGCTTGTGTGGGCGGCGGTTCAAACGCTATGGGTACCTTCTATCATTTCATCGATCATCCTGAAGTCCAGCTTATTGGATGCGAGGCGGCTGGTCGCGGTATCGACACCTTCGAAACGGCGGCAACCATTAACACGGGCAGCCTTTGGTGTGTTCCATGGCATGAAATCGTATTTCTGCCAGGACAAGTACGGCCAAATCGCGCCAGTGTACTCCATCAGTGCTGGGCTCGATTACCCCGGAATCGGGCCTGAGCATGCATGGTTGCACGATACCGGTCGTGCTCAGTACGTGCCCGTTACCGACGATGAGGCGGTGGACGCTTTCGAGTATCTGAGCCGCATGGAAGGCATTATCCCCGTTATCGAAAGCGCGCATGCAGTGGCTTTATGCCTGCAAGATCGCGCCGAAGATGAGCAAAGATCAAATCATGGTAGTCACGCTTTCTGGTCGTGGCGACAAGCGACTGCGCCGCAATTGCCCGTTACCGAGGAGAAGATATCAATGAGTAATCCCCGCATCAAAGCCGCTTTCAAAGGATGGCAGCCTTTATTCCTTTTGTAATCTTGCGGCGACCCAAGCCTGGAAGCCACCAAGAAGATCATCGCTGAGCTTGGCAGGCAGGCGCTGCCGTTATCGAGCTGGGCATTCCGTTTTCCGACCCTACGGCAGAAGGGCCGGTAATCCAATCGGCCAATATGCGTTGCCCTTGAGGCGGGGACCACCACCGATAAGGTGTTTGATATGGTTAGCCGATCTGCGCAAAACCATCGATACGCCTTTTGTGTTCATGACCTACGCAAACGTGGTGTTCCATTACGGTATCGAAGAGTTTTGCTCTCGCGCAGCCGAGGCGGGCGTGGATGGTCTCATCCTTCCCGATGTCCCCTGAGGAAAAGGAAGAGTTCGCCGGCCCGTGTCGTGACCACGGCATGGATCTTGTCAGCATGATTGCGTCCACATCTGAAGAGCGCATCGATATGATTCCACGCGAGGCGGAAGGCTTTGTGTACTGTGTGAGTTCGCTGGGCGTTACGGGCACCCGTTCGAGTATCACTACCGATCTGACTCCATTGTGGCGCGCATTCGTGCAGTTACCGATACCCCATCGCCATCGGGTTCGGCATCTCCAATCCCGAGCAAGCGGCAGCCATGGCGGCAAAGAGCGATGGCGCCATTGTCGGTTCCGCTATCGTGAAGATTATTGCCGCGGAAGGTGAAAATGCCGTTCCAGTTGTTGGCGAATTTGCCCGCAAGATAGTTGAGGCTGTTCACGCATAGCTGCTGGATATCCAGGGCAATTGCCTTCTTTCGCCTAAACGGACCAGGAGCTCGGTCTTCTGGTCCGTTTTTTATTGGGGGCAGCTGATTGGTACTTTCTTCAGTTGGGGGCTGCCGCAAGGAACAAGCTTAATCGCGAAGGCCTGCCGTTTCGTTGCGGTGCCAAGGTGCCAAAAGCCGTAGGCATGGATTTGCCGTGGTTATCGAGCGATGAAACGGTGACAGCTTGGTCAAGACTGAGTGAAGAGCGCGTGGAAGGGGTGGCACTCTGCATTCAGGCTGCTAGGTTGGAAAGCCGAGAGAAAGGAAACGCATCGATGGCGAATTCAGTTCAGCAAAGTGGCGATGGTGCTAAGAAGGGCAAACTGGCGGTATTGTTCGAAGATCTTTCGATTGCTCAGGTGATTGCTGGTGCCCTAGCAGCTGCAACGGTGTTTTGCTGTCTTCCGTTATCGGTGTTGCCGGCTCATTGATCGGCGCGGCGGTTGGCTCGATCGTTTCTGCCGTTTCCTCTCAGGTGTATAAGAAGATGCTGTCCGCTTCTGCCGACAAGATTCGCGATGTTGCGCCAGATGGAGCATCGGCAAATCAGGCGGATCCCAACGAAACGCGTTTGATGGAGCCTGTTTCATCGAGTGAAACCCGCGTTATCGATTCGGGGAAGGTTGCCGCAAGTGCAACGAAGGTTATGGGCGCCGATGATATTCGTTACCAAGCCCACGCTTCGTCGGATAAGGTGGTAGATCCTGCGCTGCAACGTGCGCATGTGCGTCGTCGTCGCAAAGGCTCGCGTTCAGCGGAGCGTGATCATTGTTTCTATCGTTTCCGCGCTGATTGCCATTGTGGTTTCGGCAGGGCTTATCCATGTGTTCACCGATGGTCAGGGCATTGGTGAAAAAGACGGAGCCTATATTCACGGCAAGTGAAGCATCCCAGGCAAAACAAGGCTCTTCGGCTGCCAACGGCGCTGCGAAGGAAACAGCTGCCAATGAATCGACGTCCTCTAAGTCGAACGAAGGCTCGTCTCAGTCGGGGGAATCCTCGAGTGCCGATTCATCTAACTCCTCCACTTCGGCTAGCGGCAGCGGTTCCAGTTCGGGATCTTCGGGCTCTTCTGCCTCGTCAAATGGCGGATCGTCGTCTTCTGGCGGCAGCTCGGAGAATGCCGGGTCTTCATCGAATTCGGGCTCTGGCTCATCTGGCAGTGGCAATTCGGGGGTCTTCTTCTGGGAGCGGCTCCTCTGGTTCTGGTTCCTCTTCGGGCTCTTCTGGCAGCGGTTCCTCCTCTGCCGGTTCTGGCAATTAATGGACACCAGGCATTGAGGGCATAACTGCTGATCTAGCTTGCCTTTGTTGCCTGATCGGGCTTTACGGCTTTCATTTCCCTTACATCGGCACTTGCGACATGTGGAAAAGGGTATGATGGTAGTTCTAAAGAAAGGAACACCCCATGGCTCTTGTTGCCCGACTTCTTCAGTCGTTACCGCTTGTCATAGTGCTGGTCATTCTGGCCCTGGTCATCTATTTTGTGGTGTCGTGGGCTCGTTCACCTGAGCGCGCAAAGGAAGTGCTCATCAAGTTTTTCACCGTATTCAATTCGATTCTTTCGATTTTCTTCCTTCTGGCCACTGCGTATGCGTTCTTCGAGGGCAATCAGCCAGTATTGGAGCTTACGGTTTCGTTCTTGGTGGTTGCGGTGTTGGCCCTTGTTATCACCCGCATCTGCCGCTGGCGCTTCGTGAAGAACCACCCTCATTACATGGATAAAAGTCAGAGGGGTACCTTCTTATAGAAAAGCGACCCTGCCTGAATTGAGTCCCTGATGCTGGACCCGGAATGAAGATTCATTTCGGGTTCTTTTGCGTTAGGGGGGCAGGCCAAGGCAGGTGGTTGGTCGTCGGGGCGGCTGACCTGTTTGGTGTATGCAGCGCGCTTTGTCCGCGCGATTGCCTCCCTCTTGAGTGCCGTTAGACGAATTCAACAAAGTGTTGGGTTTTTGAGGGCTTGGACAACAGGATGCTTTCATGCGGGTAACCGAACCGTCTGGCTTTGCCAAAGGAAGCTGATAGAGCGTCATACTGATGCTTGTGGGGTGGGTAACCGAATCCTGGCGAGCGAACCTTGCTCGTCTATTGCCAAGGGGGAATAACCGTGAGCACCGCTTGACAAGAACTTATGGGGCAAATGCTTCGATTTGCCAAAACCGTTGTAATCACCAGCGCGAATGCAAAGGAGGGCACTTCGGTTTCCGATTGCGAAAAGCCTGGCAAGCGCGATGCTCAATATCTGCGCGCTATTATGGAACGGGGGCTTCGTACCCTGCCCCTTGAGCAGCGCGTTCTTTCCGAGGCTGCCTTTGACAAGCGCGCATTCGACCTGGGCAAAGTGTTCGTTATTCGCCAGTTGGGCATTTGGGAAATGATGAGCTACGAAACCTTGCGTCGCGATAGCGAGTACGTGGCTTTTCCTGAATTACTTGATGGCATGGAAAAAAGAGGGCCTGGTAAAGCGCATCGTCGATACCGTCGATGGGGAAGACAACGATGTGGTTATGCTTACCGAGGAGGGCAAGCGGATGTTCTCCGAGCAAGAAGAAGCTCTCGAAAAGCGCGCCGAAGAATTGTTTGGCGATCTAACCGAGGGCGAGAAAATGCAGCTCATGTGCTGCTGCGCAAGGTCCAGGGAACTCCAGCATATGAACCGGAATCTCCTTCCGATGTGCGCAAACGAGCAGGAATTGCATAAGTGCCAGAGTAAAGCAGCGACCTTGTTGCTTTTAGATAAGCCTGGCCCAATAAACTCGGGGCTAGAGAACAAAGGGCCTTAGGGGGAATTTCCCTAAGGCCCTTTTGTGGTGTTTGGCAAACGCGTTTGCTAGTGCTTTTCAGCTTTGAGTTTGCGGCAGGCTTCTGCCATTTCGTCGACCATTTCATCGAAGAGCTTCAGAGCGTCTTCGACGGGTTCGGGGCTGAGCATGTCAACGCCAGCGCCACGCAGAAGGTCGATTGGGGCTTGAGCTGCCGCCCTTCAGGAAGCCCAGGTAGTCTTCGCGGCCCTTTTTCTCCCAGGTCCAAAATTCGCTGAGAAAGCGCAATGGCGGCTGCGAAGCCCGTGGCGTATTGGTATACGTAGAAGCGGTAATAGAAGTGGGGATGCGCGCCCATTCGAGGGCGATGTTCTCGTCGAGCGCAATGCCGTCGCCGAAGTACTGTGCGTTCAGCTCCTTATAGATGTCGCAGAGCGCATCGGCGGTGATTCCGGCGCCCTGTGCGGTGAGCTCAGCCACTTTCAGCTCGAATTCAGCGAACATGGTTTGGCGGTACAGCGTTGCGCGGAACTGCTCCAAGAAGTGGTTTAGGGGAAGTAGGCGCGTTCACGCTCGTTTTTCGCGTGGTCAAGGAGGTAGCGCGTGCAGAGCTTCGTTGCAGGTAGACGCTACTTCGGCGACGAATATGACGTAGTCGGAATAGCACACGGGTTGGTTGGCGCAGGAAAGATACGTGTGGATGGAGTGGCCCATCTCATGGATCAGCGTGAACACATCATCGAGTTTGCCCTGGAAGTTGAGCAGGATCACCGGGTGCATGCCGTAGCCGCCGGCAGAGTAGGCGCCACTACGTTTACCCGGCGTTTCGTATACGTCGATCCAACGCTCAGAAAGGGCCACGGCGCACCAAGGCCAGGTAGTTTTTCACCCATGGGGCGCAGCGCTTCTAAGATGATGTCGCAGGCTTCTTCGTAAGTGAAGGTGAGCTCCACATCATCGACGATGGGTACGTACAGGTCGGAGAAACGCAGTTCGTCTACGTCTAGAAGCTCCTTGCGCAAGGCCACGTACTTGTACATGGCGTCCATGTTGTTATGCACGGTTTCAATGAGATTCGTGTACACCTGGGTTGGCACTTGTTGGCAGAAAGCGCTGCTTCCAGGGCCGATTCGTAACGACGAGCTTCTGCAAAGAACTTCAGCTGCTTGTTCTGGGCGCCTAGTGTTGCAGCAAAGGTGTTGCAGGAATTGGCGGTAGCTGAATAGAGCGATTCATAGGCGGATTCACGCAGTGTTCGGTCAGCTGACATCATCATAAGAGGGATGTAGCTGCCGTGGGTTACCGGATGCGCAGCGCCTTCGGCATCGTGCGCATCAGGGAAGGTGAGGTCGGCGTCGTTGAGCAGGGAAAAGATGTTGTCGGGCTGGTTGGCCATGTCTCCTGCGGCAGCCAAGAGCTTTCTTCGGCGGGGAAAGCACGTGCTCGCGCCTGCTGAAGATGACATTCAAGCAGCGGCGGTACAGTTCCAGTCCGGGCTCCTGCGAATAGAACCCTTCCATTTCCTGTTCGCTTACGCTAAGCAGCTCGGAGGTAAACCAGGAAGAAGCGCTGGAGAGCGAAACCCAGAGCGTCATAACCTGGCTTGAGTAGTCCTGGTAGCGTGATTCGCGCGTGTCTTCGTCGCTTTTTCGCTCGGCGTAGTTGATCAGCTTGGTAGGATCAATTCCGCTTCGTCGTCGAGCTTCAGATAAGCAAACAGATCGGCTGCCGAAGCGCTGATCTTCCCTTGGAATGATGCGAATTGGGAGGTAGCTTCTTTTGCTTCTTCAAGCGCGGCCAAAAAAGGCTTCGTCGCTTTCGAAGATGCTGGAAAGATCCCAGCGAGACTGTTCGTCGATTTCTTCGCGGGAAGAATACGTTGTCATTGCGTGCTCCTTGCGTATGCTCGGTGGCCTTTCTGCCCGTTGGGCTATTCGGCTTCAGCGGTAGGACCGCGGCTCTCAGCGGGAATGGCTGCCGAGTGATTACCTTTTCGCAAGCAATACTACGACATTGGTTACAGCTTACGCTGCTGGTATAGCTCATTGTCATAGAAACCGAGTTTTCGGTAATAGCCACGCGTTCCCACGGCGCTGATAACGTTGATGCGTTGGTATCCCGCCTGTGCGGCAAGCTCGCAAGCGCGGTTTACCAGCTGGGTGCCCAGGCCGCGATGCTGGGCGTTGTTGATGCCAGCGTGTTGCAGCTTTTCCACGCGGCCGTACACGTGCACTTCGCGAATCATCGCTTCTCCCGCTTGAGGGGGAAGGGAAGGGCGCAGGTTTGGTTGACCGTCTTGATGTTGCCGCTTCGTACTCTTTTCCAGCCGAGCTATCGCATTGGCGTGAGGGAGCGAAAGACGCAGGAAACCCGCGATCTTCCCCTGCGGCGTTACCCATTGAAGGAAGCGTTCGCTGGTGGCGGTGGTTTCGTACTCGACCACCTCAAGCGAAAGGTCTTCGGCGGCAACGTTGGCAAGGCTCACTTCGCGATGGCGGATTTCAGCCGTGGCAAGACCTTCGGAATCGATTCGCTGCTCAACCAGCTGGCGCAGGTTCACCTTTTTTATTGCCCGCTTTGATGTCAGGCGCTGATATGTCTCGATCATGCGGGAAATGCGCGTAAATGCGGGTGTTGCGGAGGTATCGGAGACCAACATCCACCAAGCTGGGCGGAGTAGGGCTGCCAGGTGCGATCCTCGAAGCGTTCGCAGAGTCCGGTTCCCTCAACGAGGACGCATGGATAGAGCTTCACCTCATCGGGCTGGAACGCGGCATCGTTGCAAAGGCGCAGGTAGTCGGCTTTATCCGATTCCGGTGTGGCGCTCCAGCAAATTCACCATGGCATGCACGTGGGTTTTGAAACCGAACAAGCGCAGCAGCTCGAATGCGCGTTGATTTGCTGCGTGGAGGTATGGCGATCGTTGAGCGTACGCACGTTTTCGTCCAGGCTTTGAATGCCCATTTGACTTTGGTGCAGCCCATGCGACGCAGTGCGGCCAAGTGGGTGGGGCGTTATGCGCTCGGGCCGTGTTTCTATCACTGCAAGCCTTACTACGCGGTGCTGCCCGTCGACATTGACATTGTGCTCGGCTTCGAGCTCTTCCCACGTTGCCTTTGCCATTGGGCCACCGATGCCCACGCAGCATTTTCTCCGTAGAGACGGTCGAAGGCCTGGTTGTACGTTGTTTCTCGGTTGTCGATGCGACGCTGTTCTTCGGCAACGAATGCTTTAAGGGGCTCCGGGTCGCAAGAGATCCCTGCCGATTCGTAGGCATGCTTGCGCGCGGGGAGGTTCTCGAGCGCTCGGGAGCCGTCGTTCAATGCGCGGAACAGTTCGCGGATGAACCAGATCTGGTAGCTTTCCGGGTAGTCGCTCCAGGTGCCGCCCAAAACGCTGAGCTCGACTTTGGTGATGTGGCCCATTTCGGTGAGGGCTTTGAGGCGCGCGGCAACCTGCAGGTAGGGATCGAAGAAGGTGCGCCTCGGCGCGTTGGCATGCAGGTTCGTCTGCCAGGTAGCTTTGGGCATGCGCAAGTCGTTGGGACAGTACAAGCAGTTGCTGGAGCACTTCCACGGCTTGGTGAGTACGGTGATGGTGGCAACGCCTGAAGCGGTGCGGCGGGGTTTCATCTGCAGGGTGCGGACAAGGCGGCGCTGCTGCTCATCGCTTAAGCCCCAACTGTTCCAGCGCTCGGGTTGGTTCTTCTGCACGTCAAGATAGAAGGCCATGAGTTGGCGCTTCGAGAGGGCGTGCTTTCGGCGGTACCGAAGATGCGGATGTGGTTTTGGGTGCTTTCATCAGCGGCGTTCGGCTTGGCGCAGTTGCCGGCGCGTCGCGCTTCAAGGATGCGCTTGTTGTGGCGGTTGATTATCTTTGTGAGCTCGCGCTCGTCAAGGCGCTCCTTTGCCTTGAGCGCGTCAAGTATGTCGAAAAAGAGCTTGTTCCATGCGCCTGATTATAGGCGAAGGCGGAATCCGTCACAGCAGTGTGCGGGTGCGCCCTGGGGCAATGTGCCTCTTGGTGCCCTATGCGAACATCATGAACAGGTGGGCAAGAAGGAAGCCGATAAGGCCGCCGCAGGCGGGGAAGGTGAGCACCCACGCAAGAACCATGTTGCGGGCAATTCCCCAGTTAACGCGTTTGAATGATTTGCTGGCACCGACGCCCATGATGGCCGAGGTGTTGCAGTGGCCGGTGGAAACGGGCATGCCGGTTAGGGGCTGGCGAACAGTAGCGTGAAAGTGGTGGAGAAGTTGGCAGCTACGCCTTGGTACTTCTCGAGCTTGACCATGTCCATGCCAACCGATTTGATGATGCGTTTGCCGCCCACGATGGTGCCAAGCGAAATGGCAAGCGAGCAGATGATCATAAGCCACATGGGGAACCCGTTGGAATCGGGGTTGGGTTGCCGAAGGAAAGGGCAACGCCCAGCATGGCGATGGACATGAACTTCTGGCCGTCCTGAGCGCCATGCAAAAACGAGAGAGCCACGGCGCATACGTCTTGGATTCCGGTAAAAGCATGGTTTGCTGCTTGTCGGTTTGCATGCGTGCAGACTTTTTCGATGACCTTGACAAACAGCCAGCCAAGGAAGAAGCCTGCTACCAGCGAAAATACCATGCCGTAAATGACCTTCGCCCATTCTGCGGGAACCACGCCCGCAAGACCGTTCAGGGCAATGGCGCCGCCCGTTACGCCAGCGATAAGGCTGTGCGACTTCGAGCACGGAATGCCGAAATACCAACAGAAGATGCCCCATAAAATGGCGCCAATCATGGCTGCCATCAGGGCATAGAGAGCCGCATCGGTATTGCCTGAGAAGTCGACCATTCCGAACATCGTTTTAGCTACGGCGGTTGAAATGTAGGTCATTCCTACAAGACCCACGAAATTGAATACCGCTGCTAGCCCAATGGCAACGTTAGGCTTTAGGCAGCGAGTGGAAACAACGGTGGCAATAGCGTTTGGCGCATCGGTAGCGCCCGATACGGCGGTAACGCCGATTACTAGAATCAAAATGACGAAGAGGCTGGGTTGAGCCATAGCCTGAGAGATGAAATCAACAAAAAAGAAAGCGCCATTACGTTCCTTATATTTCCTTGTATGATCGCAACAACATTGCATTTTTGTAACATTTAGGGGTCGTATTTGACCAATTGTTAACAATGCTACCCTACGTGCCCTTCAAATGATTGCAAACTGGACGCTTTCAATAATTTCCTGCTATTTGGCTTGTTTTGCCCATCGTTTCTCTTCAGATGTTGCATTTTTCAGTCGGACTAGCGCGGATCTTTGCCAAGGGCGAGGGCACGGGTACTTGCATGGTTGATGCCTCAGGGTTCCGTGCTGCCGCTCGACCTTGATTGGCATTGAGGGTGCGCGCGTGTTTCGCAAAAATATGCTTCGTTACGACGATCTGTCTCGTAAAAACAAAAATTTCGACTTTTTGTACAACTTTTTTGCGATTACGGACTCCTTCCGTCCTCTGTAAGGCGGAAATGGGCCGCTGTGCGTCCGATTTGCCGCTTTTTTCGGGCTTCAATCCGCGTTTTGACGCTCCGACAATCCGCAATCGCAAAGAAGTTGCAATTTCGGGTGTATTTCTGTTTTTGGGCACCCGGATCGGCCCCATGCTGGTGTCGCGGCGGGTGTCCCGGGCGCAGCGCCTTTTGTGGACGGTTTTAGGCAGCGTTTTGCCCCTTTGGTCTCGGGCTTTTTCACTTGCCGCATCTGCGGGCGCTCTTGCCCTCATTCCATCGCCGCACCAGCTGTACTGCGGTATCATGATAGGAACTGTTTCAAAAGAGCTTTGAAGTGCATTTTGCGTTCAAAACAAGCAGGAAAAAGGCACCCAGCATAATAAAGAAGGGTAGGATTCATGGTTTCTCGCATTTATGTTGAGAAAAAGCCCGGTTTCGATGTCGAGGCGGGGCAGCTTTGCACGAGCTGCAGACGATCTTGGGCGTGAAGGCGCTACGGGTCTGCGCCTTGTTAATCGCTACGATGTCGAGGGCATTTCCGATGAGCTGTTCAAGCAGTGCATCCCCGTGGTATTCAGCGAACCTCAGGTAGATATTGCCCAGTGAAAGCTGCCCTGAGGTTGAGGCTGCCCTGAAGGGGCGAAAGCCCTGCGGGCCAGACGGTTTTCGCCATCGAGTTCCTTCCCGGTCAGTTCGACCAGCGCGCTGATTCTGCGAGCGAATGTATCCAGCTCATCAGCCAGGGTGAACGCCCTGCGGTTCGCAGCGCCAAAGTATATGTGCTGGAGGGCGAGCTTTGAGGCGATGTTGCCGCTATCAAGCATTACGTTAACCCAGTCGAAGCGCGAAGCTGCGCTCGAGGCACGCGAAACGCTCGAGATGCAGGTGCCCGAACCCGAGCCGGTAGAGGTTATCGAGGGCTTCACCGAGCTTGACAACGCGGGCCTTGCCCAGTTCCGCGAAGAGCGCGGCCTTGCCATGGACCAGGCGGATATTGAATTCTTCCAGGCTCACTTCAAGGAAATCGGGCGCAACCCACTATCACCGAGGTTCGCGTTGTCGATACGTACTGGTCCGATCATTGCCGCCACACCACGTTCGGCACTGAGCTTACCGACGTTAAGATCGACGACGAAACGGTGCAGCTTGCATTCCAGAAGTATTATCTTGCTATGCGCTCCGAGCTGGGTCGCGAGCATACTCGGTATGTCTGATGGATATGGGGCACCATTGGCGCCACCTGCGTGCGCATGGCGGCCTTCAGGGGCTCGACGAGTCCGACGAGGTTAACGCCTGCACGGTAAAGTGCAAGGTCGACGTTGACGGCGAAGAGCAGGATTGGCTGTTCTTGTTCAAAGAACGAACCCACAACCATCCCACGGAAATCGAGCCCCTTCGGCGGCGCGGCAACGTGTGTGGGGCGGCGCTATCCGCGACCCTCTTTCGGGCCGCAGCTATGTATATCAGGCAATGCGCGTAACCGGCGCAGGCGATCCGGACTGTCCTGTGATAGTGGCAGAAACCTACAGGTGTTGTCAGATTTAACTCTGTCTTGGAGGAACGGAGCTAAAGAGCATCCAGAATGGCGCGAGACTCTGACATTTGCCGCATAATACGAACCTTGACCCAGGCACGACCAAGAGTTGATATCCGCTTCGGCCAAATAATGAGCAGTGGCGTAAGGAAGGC
>VOFG01004778.1_pt1 | contig 23841 bp, 53 predicted proteins | sample 5384171 | NCBI WGS metagenome assembly VOFG01 (sample SAMN12384726, study PRJNA508395) | human gut metagenome | isolation source: healthy gut F | host: Homo sapiens | reverse complement strand
AAGCAAGGAAAAAGAGTGAAAAATATAATCATAATCTGATTCAACTGCTGAAAATGTATGAAAAAGGAGAAAGATAGATGGACAATATATATAATACGTGAAAGAATAGAAGCGGTTTATGGGAAGCATTCCAAGTCGTTTGATAAAGCCTTTCAGTTCATACTGGGTAATGATAACATTTACGATGATCAATCAGAATGCAGGATTTATGAAATCACTTTCCTCACCGGTGATCTCTCTGGGGCTGGCTGTGGTTGCTACTTCCTTCCACCTGCGGTTATGGTGGTGCTTGCAACGATACTGCTGCTTCGGTACATACACTGGCAGCGTCCATAGGCATATTCGCAGTGTCTGCAATTCGATCTTCCTGATCATGTATATTTTTATTTCAGACTGGCACCGTGAAAATGGCTTTGTCCTGCTTGACGCCGATTGCTTTTGCACTTAAGATACCGTTTGCAGTACCGGTGGCGCTCAGTTGATCCGGAACACCGGTAAGTCTTGTACCGGTGCCCATCGTGGAACTGTTGTCTATTATATGATGGAATATCTTAAGTCTTCCGTGCGGCATCTAAGACGTCCGGAAGTAAGGCAATGCTTGCCGAGATCAGCACGTACGTTACAGAAAGGATGTTCCAGAATAAAGAAATGTGGCTCTATGATAGTTGCATTTATCATTGGATTTTTTTTATCATTTATACATAATCCGCAGACAGGAACTGGATCATGCCTGGAAGATTGGGATTATTGCCGAGGCAATTGCCAATGTGGTTTTAACGGCAATGGGAAGTTTGCACTGGGCGTAAACACTTTATGGTTCCATTTTCATGGTCAGGACTTGTGCTGGAATTATTCCTGTTCTCGGTAGATTATTCGCGAAGTGAACGTCTGCAGTTTGAAGACGATGAATATTATTACTATGTAAAAGCAATACCGAAGGTTGCCATGACAACGCCGGAGAAGACTGTGAAGAAGATCAATGAACGTCAGGAGACGGAGATCATCGATGGAAGCGGTAAAACGTTTGTCGCAGGATACGGCGGAAGAAGAGACAAAAGCCATCGATCTGGAAGTACATGCGGGACATGGACAGAAAAGAAGAAGAACGGAAGCCGTCATACGGTGCTGCAGATCACAGAAGTCCGGTACAGATCCGGGCAAGGTCAGGCAAGAAAGCATTCGCCGAAGAGGACCGGCACCGAAAAGCATGACATGAAAGATGTAGATAAGATGCTTCTGACACAGAGTCTGGAAAAATGAATTTCATGCAGGCAACCGCAGAAAAAGATAGAAAAGACAGAAAAATCATTAAAACCATGCAGGTGGAGAGGTGAGAGGAATGGGACAGACAATTACAGATTTTATTGATAAATATGGAATTGACTTTATATTCCGAGAGTGCATATCACAGATATCATAGAAGTTCTGATCCTCACTTTTCTCTGATCTATCAGATCATCCTTATGGATAAAGAATACAGTTACGGATGCTGCTCAGAGGAATCATTGTACTTGCGGGCTTTTTATTCTTCGCAGCTATATTCAAGATGCATACGATCCCTGTTCATCGCGAGAAATTACTGACGGTCATGGCTACAGCGGCAATTGTAGTATTTTCAGCCGGAACTGCGGAGGGCACTGAAAAGCTTGAGAGAAGCAATTCCTGATATCAGTTGTTCCTTTTTTTTAACAGAACCAGGGAGATACGTTTTCAGTGAAGAGACAAGAGAGGATATTATCCGTGCATGCTTTGCTATGGGGAAAAGTCAAGACAGGGGCTCTGATCGTCGTAGAACAGGCAATACGGCTTACGGAATATGAAAGCACCGGAATTCAGATGGACTGTCTGGTATCGAGTCAGGTGCTGATCAATATCTTCGAACATAATACACCGGATGGTGCGATCATCGTAAGAGGTGACAGGATCGTTCGGCGATCATCTTCCCCCTCTCGGATAATATAGGGACAGCGAGGATCTGGGCACCAGACACCGTGCGGCAGTAGGGAATGAGCGAAGTCAGTGATGCAATTGGTCATTACGGTATCAGAAGAGACAGGAGCTGTGTCAGTCGCACAGGGAGTGAGAGCTTACAAGAAGTATCAATGAAGCAGAACTGTGTGAAGCTGGAAGAGGTACAGCATAAGAGCAGTGAAACCAATAGAATAAAGGCAATGTGGAAAGGATGGCGGAAGCATGCGAAAAGAATAACTAACAATCTTGCGCTGAAAATACTGGCTTTCCTGATTGCGGCATTCTTATGGCTGGTTGTAGTGAATATCGATGATCCGGTGGATGACAAGACATTTTCAATATCCCGGTGCAGGTAACGCATGAAGAAGTGATTACAGACAATAATAATACGTATCAGATCGTGGATAACACACAGGAGATTAATGTAACAGTTACAGCACAGCGGTCGGTACTGGATAAGATCAGGGCAGAGGATATTGTTGCGACAGCGAATATGAAAGAACTGACGCTTCGTACACAGGTGCCGATTGAAGTAACGGTCAAAGGATATACAGGAAAATATGAAAAGGCAACGGCAAATCCAAGAAATCTGCAGATCCAGATCGATGAGGAAGCGAAGAATACTCCCAATCACACCGACAACAACGGGAACGGTAAGAAACGGATATGAAGTGGGAAGCCTGAAAGCACTTCCGGAAAAAAGTAACACTTCGGACCGAAGAGAATCATTAACAATATTGCAAAAGTAACAGCAGAAGCAAACGTATCCGGATTATCCGAAGATGAGACGGTAGAAGCGAAACTGGTACTGTATGATGCCAATAATAATGTGATCGATCAGACACTTCTTGCAAACAATCTTGGAAAAGAAGGCGTCAGTGTTGAAGTAGAACTGCTTCAGGTGAAAAGCGTGCCGCTTAAAGTGGATACATCAGAGGTGTCGGCGGCGGAAGGGTATAAACTTGGCAAGATCACGAGTAGAACCACAGGAAGTGGAAGTGACCGGTGATAAGAGTACACTTGCAGGAATCTCGGAGATCAATATTCCGGCAGATGCCCTGAAATTAGAAGAACTGACACAGAGAACGGAGCAGACCATTGATATCTCATCTTATCTTCCGAGCGGTGTGTCCCTTGCGGAAGAGAATGCGAATAAGGTGGTAATATCCATCCAGGTACAACAGCCGGGAACAAAAAGAGCTTTGAAATATCGACAGGATCGATCATCCTGGAGAATATAGCGGACGGACTGAGCATTAATTACGGATCTACCGTTGATCTGGAGATACAGGTGAAGGGACCGAATGATGTGTTGAATCTGTTCTCGCCTGCGAAGAAAGTCAGCATTGATCTTAAGAATTATACAGAGCCTGGTACATATACCGTTCCGGTGTCTGTCGAACTGCCGGATGGCTGCACACTTGTGAATAAAGTGAATGTAGAGATCACGCTTGAAAATTCAAAGCAGAGTAGTAAAACACAGGGGGAAAGCCAGAACAGCAGTCAGATAAAGGCAGATGAAAATAATCAGAACGGCCAGAGCGAATAACAGACAGAAATGGGAATACATTATGATCAGACAGAAAGTTACAATAACAAATCCGACAGGACTTCATCTCAGACCTGCAGGGATGTTCTGTAACATAGCAAGCAGATACAAATGCAAAGTAGAATTCATGTATAACGATGACACTGCAGCAAATGCGAAAAGTGTATTGAGTGTCCTTGGAGCATGCGTGAAATCGGGAGATGAAATCGTTTATCTGCGACGGGGAAGATGAAGAAGAGGCCATGAAAGCGATGATGGATGCGGTCGAAAGCGGGCTTGGAGAGTAAAATTAATGGAGAAAACGAACGGCTTATGCTTTGAGTGTGAGCCGTTTCTTGCGTTGCTATGTGTCTTGAGAATGAAAGGAAAGTAATAAATGAAAGAAAAAATTACAAAAATACTTGATATTACATTTTGGAAATTTGTACTGGTAGGAATTATAAATACTTTGGTGGGAACGACGGTGATGTTTGTGGCATATAATTTTTTGCATTTCAGCTACTGGGTGTCTTCGGCATCCAATTATGTGGTGGGAAGTATAGTAAGTTATTTTCTGAATAAGTATTTTACATTCCAGAATAATGAAAAAATCTCTCGGACAGTTATTCAAATTTATTTTGAACATTACAGTATGTTATCTGTTGGCCTATGGACTGGCAAAGCCAGTTGTTTCATGGATCTTACAGAATCAGAGCAGGAGTATTCAGGATAATTGTTCCATGCTGGTGGGAATGGGAGCGTTTGTAGTGTTCAATTACATCGGTCAGCGACTGATTGTATTTAAAAAATAGGTCATGCGGAGAGAGTAAATGAAAAGAGGGCAAAGATTTTAAAAATTGTGGGTATCGTATTTAGTATTATCCTGAAACTCTTGCAATATTACTTGCATGCAGCACAAGGTGGATGTTCCGCACATGGACGAATCTGTCGATGGATGAACTGGTATATCATCTGACAGCGCCATTGGAAGGAACCAACACAGATATGATCCAAGACTATTGCCCAGGAAAATGTGTTGTTCCGGCGATCATATTTCTGTGCGCTGTTATTATATATGCACAGAAAAAGAATGAGACGGTTTTTACACGAAGAATGACCGTGGCAGGTCTTGTGGGTGCAGTTGTCATTATAGGGGCGACGGCCGGGATTACATGGAAGAAACTGGATGCCGGGGATTACGTGAAAGGACAGAGCACTTATTCCACATTTATTGACAAAAATTATGTAGACCCCGCAGAGGTCAATATTGAATTTCCGGAGCAGAAAAAAGAATCTGATCTATATTTTCCTGGAATCGATGGAAATGACCTATGCGGACGAAGCAGCAGGTGGAGCATTTGAGACGAATCTGATCCCAGAATTGACCGAACTGTCAAAAAAGAATGAAAACTTTTCCGGAGACAGTGATGAACTAAATGGAGGAATCCCTATGCCAGGAACGACATGGACGATGGGGGCTATGTTCGGACAGACATCCGGATTGCCGCTGAAAATATCCATTGATGACAATGCGATGGATACACAGGAATCGTTCTTTCCTGGGATTATAACATTAGGCGATATTTTACAGGAAGAAGGCTATTCCCAGACACTTCTGATTGGTTCGGATGCGACATTTGGAGGAAGAAAATTATATTTTACAGATCATGGACAGTACGATATCGTGGATTATGAATATGCAGTTGAAATAAAATGATCCCGGAAGATTATAAAGTATGGTGGGGATATGAAGATGAAAAAATTGTTTTCAGTTGCGAAAGAAAAACTTGGATCTTTCAAACAGGATGATCCATTTAATCTTACCATGCTGACAGTAGATACACATTTTGAAGATGGATATGTATGTGAATCTGCCCAATACATTTGGAATAATCAAGTATGCAAATGTTATGGCATGCTCGAGTAAACAGGTGAAAGAATTTGTGGACTGGATACAGGAACAGGATTTTGCTGATGATACAACAATTGTAATTTCGGAGATCATCTGACGATGGACAGTGATTTTTGTGATGATGTAGAGAAAAGTTATCAGAGAAAAGTATACAACTTTATATCAATTCCTCGGTAGAGAAGGAGACTGATGATAAAAAAGAACATATATGACATTTGACGCATTTCAACAACACTGGCTGCACTTGGAGCCAATATTGATGGAAACCGTCTAATTTGGAACAATTTATATTCTTCAACGCAGGACGTTGAGTGAACGTTACGGTGTGGAGAACGAAAAAAACTGAACTGAAGAAAAAATCAAAATTAATGAACAAATTGGCCAAGATCGATAAGAACAGACAGGCATTACTGAAACGCGAAGGAAAAGCCCGACAGCTGAGGTCGTGACAGGAAAATATCAGGAAGACAGTTTGACTTTGCCTGTTACCGTAAAGAATATGCAGTATATTACCAATGGAATACAATCGGTATCACTGGCAATATGGAAGAACGAAGACCAGAGTGATCTGCAATGGCTGCCAATGGCTATGTTTGAGGACGGACATTGTAAAGCGGATGTAGATTTTTGATAATCTGAATGAAAATCCGGGAACTTATAATATACAGATTTACATTGTCGATGGGGACGGAGAGCCGCATATGGTGGCAGAGACAACTGCAGAGATTCCGTAATCGGATGAAAAAACTGTTATACTAAATAATTATGCAAATATTTATCAGAATAGAAAAGGGGAGGAACAAGGACAAAGCAGAATGAAAAAGAATCAGAAATACAATTTTGAGGTAGTCTTAACTTGGTGTATGGTATTACCAGGTGTGATGGTGTCCGCGGAGAATATGGACAATGTGCGGTGAATACCAATGAAGAAAATCAGATTGCGACAGATGGAGTGAAAACAGAAGATACAGACGAAACAGCAGAGGCAGAAGCTCAGACAGAGAATATAGAAACAGATATATATGAAGCAGAGCGGAAATGATCTGGCAAATAGCTGGCGTTATGAAAATGGACAGAGAACAGAACAGTCATTTGCAAGAAGTGCAAGAGCGTTTCGTGAATTTACAACATGGCCGGCGGTTTGGAATGGTTGCAAAGGGAATTGATGTAAGTCAGTGGAATGGGACTATTGACTGGCAGAAGGTGAAGAATGCGGGTGTCGATTATGCAATCATCCGTTGTGGATTTGGAATGAATCAGACGAATCAGGATGACACTAAATGGAAAGAAAATGCAGACGCATGTACCAAATATAATATTCCGTTTGGTGTATATTTTATTCTTATGCAACGGATACTTCACGTGCGAAGAGCGAAGCAGAACATGTACTATGTCTGATAAAAGGATACAAAACTGAAATATCCGGTTTATTATGATCTGAAGATGACAGTGTGGAATAATGTAAGTGAAAACCATTGGCGATATTGCACAGACATTCTATGATACGATTACGGCTGCCGGATATAAAGCAGCAATGTATGCCAATACGGATTGTTCACGACATATCTTACAGACTCACGATTTGCCAAGTGGGACAAATGGGTAGCGCAATATAATACAACCTGTACTTACACCGGAAAATATCAGATGTGGCAGTGCTCATCTAAGGGCAGTGTGAATGGAATTAACGGTAATGTCGATCTGAGTGTTGATTTTGGTGCATCTGATTCAAACCAGAATAGTAATACTGAGATGAAAGTAGAAGAAGGGACATATGCGATCAGCTCGGCACTGAATACGGACAAGATCTTTTCAGTATCCGGAGGAAGCGTGTCGAACGGGGGCATCGATCGTATTGACAGGACAAAAAATACCCGGAACAACGATTTGAAATAAGTCCGGCAGGAGATGGATGGTACAGAATCATATCTGAAAAATCAGAAAAGCAGTTGATATACCGAATGCATCAACTGCATCAGGTGTCGCACTCATCAGTATGACTGGAACGGGACCAGTGCACAATTATGGAAATTCGAGGATGCGGGGAACGGATATTATTACATAAAAGCAAAGGCAGGAAACCTACTTGAAGTGAAAAATTCTACCGCATCGGACGGTGTCACAATTCAGACAGCCGCTTTGAACAGATCCAATGCACAAAATGGAAACTGAATCTGTCGGAATACCGTCCGGTCGAAGACGGTATTTACACGGTTGGTGCCAGTGTGAATGGGAATATGCTTGCCGATGTATCCAATGGTTCTGTTGAAAATGGTGCGAACATCCAGTTATATACATCGAATGGGACATTTGGACAGCAATATGCATTTACTTATGTAGGAAACGGTTATTACAGGATTGTTCCGGAAAACTCCAATAAGACACTGGAAATCAGCAATGGATCAGATGCTTCGGGAGCGAATGTCCAGCAGTCCGGATGGAGTAGAAAAACTGGCAGTTATGGAAATTAGTAGATGCCGGAGATGGCAGTTATTATATTAAATCCAGAATGGGAACGACACTTGCTTTATCCGGAGGGAATACGGCGAACGGCACGAATATACAGGCAGAGAGCATGAATTATTCGACAGGGGCAGAAATGGAAGGTTACCCGCTTACAGGACAATTACTCCAGCCGGTGAAGGATGGAAGCCATGTCCTGACCAGTGCAGCTGATACTGAAAAGTTATGAGCCAGGTGAAAGAAAATATTCAGCTTGGTTGTTTTTTGAGGGAAGCAGTACACAGAAATACAGTATCGAATATACCGGAAAAGGTTATTACCGGATTGTAAGTAAAAGCGACAGGAAAAGTTTTAGATATTGAATCAGGGAAAGAGCAGTGCCGGAACGAACATCCAGGAATATAGCTGGAACGAAGTGATGCACAACTCTGAGATTTGCCGCAGGGAAAAATGGCGGATACTATATCAAGTCAAAACTTGAACCTTCATAGATGTGAAGTCAAAAAAGCGGCAGATGGAAATAACGTTCAGACCAATACATACGGAGCTGCACTAACACAGAGCTGGAAGCTTGACAGCTCACTTGCAAAATGAACAGGAAAATGTAGTTGCAGATGGTACATACACAATTGCATCTGTTGGAAATAGTAAGAATGTACTGGATGTTATGGAGGCTATTTTGGAAGTGGTACTAATATCTGGCTCTACACATCGAATAATACGGCTGCACAGCGTTATGAAATCAAACATATGGGAAACAGGTACTACCGGATCATGGTAGAAAAAAACAGGAAAAGTGCTGGAGGTGGCAGGAAGAGCAGCAAAAATGGTGCAAATCTCAACAGTATGAATGGAATGGAAATGACGGACAGCTCTGGAAGTTTGTACGCACAGGAACAAATTCCTACTATCTGAAATCCAAATTAGGAACCGTGATTAAAGCAGCATCCGAAAAATGTGAGGCGGGAAGTAACGTTGAACTGGGAACATTGAATGAGTCATCAATGCGCAGAAATGGACACTGCAAAAACAGGAAAAGCTATTCGCTGGAAGAAGGAACGTATGTAGTCAAAAAGCGCATTGGATACAAGTAAACTGCTGGATATTGCCGGAGGCTATACAACAAACGGTGCAAATATCCAGATATATCAATATAATGGATCGACAGCACAGCAGTTCAAAATTCAATATGCCGGAAACGGATATTACAGAATTATTTCTGCAAAGACAGGAAAAGTCACTGGATATTTATGGAGGTTATACAAATGATGGTACAAATATTCAACAGTATACCTGGAATGGAAGTGAAGCACAGCTTTGGAAAATTGTAGATCTAAGAAATGGCTATTTCTATATTCGGTCAAAAGTTGGGAAAAGGACTGGATGTTTATGGTGGCAGAAGCACAAGTGGGACAATGTTCAGTTATACAGCAGTAATGGAAGTAAGGCACAGAGCTGGGTATTGAAAAAATTAAAATAGTCAAGTGGATAAAAATGTGATAAAATAATATAGATTGACAATTAATAAATAAAAATAAAGCGATGGAGAGATATCGTATGGAAAATGAACTTGTAAGTATCGTAATGGTGAATTATAATCAGGAAAAGTTTTTGAAAAAGTCGATCGACAGTGTCCTGATGCAGACATACAGGAACTGGGAACTGATCATCGTCGATGATGGTTCTACAGATGCGTCTGTAAATATTATAAAAAGAATATAAGGATGACAGGATAAAACCAATTTTCCTAAAGGAGAATTGTCACATTTGTATCGCGACTAATACCGGTTTTGCGGCCGTAAATGGAAAATATATTGCCAGACTGGACAGCGATGATATATGGAAAAAAGAAAATTAGAAAAGCAGATGGATTTTTATGCAGAAGAATCCATCTGCTAAAGTGTGTTTTACTCAGGTTGAGCTGATTGATGAAAACAGGAAAACATTGACAAACAGGAATCGGAATTACTCAGTCTTTATAACAGCAGACAGAAAAACAGGAAGAATGGATCCGCTTTTTTTTCTTCTTTGTGGGCAATTCACTGCTTCCGACACTTTTATTTGAAAAGAATTGCTGGATATAGTTGGTGGGTTTAAATTGAACTACTGTCAGACACATGATTTTGAATTTCTGATAAGACTGATTAAACAGACGGATTTCTATTTTGTAGAAGAAAAACTGGTAAAAGTACAGAAGAACTTCTACACAGAACAGTGCCTCTACCGTAGAAAAAGACACCGGTTCTTTAATGAATATATGGATATCAGATATCATTTCTTTGAGGGAATGACAGATGAATTATGTAAAGCAGGTTTGAGAGTTTTTTCAGAGATAAAGATGCTTCAACACATGAAGAGATTGTGTGCGAACAGGCATTTCTTCTGGAAAATGCATCGGATACAGTGACAACAATCGGTTCTTGGTCTGTTCAAACTGGGAGAACTTATGAATGATCGGTATACGGGCGTGTGCTGTTGGAAAAATATCACTATACGCCGAAAAAATATTACGAAGAAACCTGCAAAAAAAATTATTATGGGTAGAAAAAGATGATGAGCAGGAGCAGCAACTGAAGTATCAATTGGAGCAGGAGAGAAAAAATAAAGAATAAAGATGATCATATTGAAAAAACTTTTAGAAATAAAGGATTTACAACAGAATCATATTGGTAAACTGGAAAGAGAATTGGAAAATCTAAGGCAGAGACTCAGGGCAATTGAAGAATCAAAAAGCTGGAAGATGACACAGCCAATCAGAAATCTGAAGAAAAAGACAAAAATAAAACAGTAAAGTCATATAAAAGTAACGATTAGAAAGGAAAGAAAAATGTCAGATAAAATATCTAATTGTTCCTTGCTATAATGAACAGGAAGCATTGCCGTTTTTTTTGAAGCAATCGGCAAGATAGCGGGTAAGATGAAACAGGAGTATAATGTAGATTATGAATTTGTCTTCGTAGATGATGGATCCAGAGACCGGACATTAGAAATTTTGAGAGATTTTGCAAAGAAAGATGAGCGGGTAAAATATATATCATTTTCCCGGAACTTTGGAAAAGAAAGTGCAATTTATGCGGGACTGGAGCATGTGACGGGAGATTATATATCTATGATGGATGCAGATTTACAGGATCCGCCAGAGTTGCTGATGGAAATGTATCAGGAAATTAAAAAGGTGAGTATGACTGTATAGGAACCAGAAGAGTAACGCGTAAAGGAGAACCACCGATCCGTTCGTTTTTGCACACTGCTTTTATAAGCTTATGAATAAGATATCAAAAGCTGAAATCGTAGATGGTGCAAGAGATTTCAGATTGATGACTCGTCAGATGGTGAATGCGATTCTCGATGTAAAAGAATATAATCGTTTTTCGAAAAGGAATTTTTGGCGTTGGATTTAAGACAAAATGGCTGGAATATGAAAATATAGAAAGAGTTGCCAGCAATACCAAATGGTCTTTCTGGAAATTGTTCCTGTATTCACTCGATGGAATTGTGGCGTTCTCTACGGTTCCGCTGTCGGTGGCATCTGCAGTTGGTATGCTGTTTTTATTTATTGCTTTTATTATGATTGTATTTATCATTGCAAAAACGCTGATCTTTGGTGATCCAGTTGCGGGATATCCGTCTATGATGTGCGTGATGTTCTTTATCGGAGGTATTCAGTTGTTCAGTATTGGTGTATTAGGACAATATCTGTCAAAGACATATCTGGAAACAAAGAACCGGCCAATTTATATTATAAAAGAAACGGAAAAATCTGAAAAATAGCATAATAAGACGGAGTGGTTTTAAGGAGACAGGTTTATGGAATTAAAAAGCCAAAAGGCAAAACAGATATAAATAAGATTGTAATCAGGAAAATGCCGGTCAGGGAATTCCCTGAATGATCACAAATATTCGTGGTGGATTATGGGATTGTTCTTGTTTGCGGCATATGGCATCAAGGTATTTAACGTGTCAATCTCGCATGATACAGGAAGCAATCATGGCAGTTCCGGATTCCCTGTATGGCAGCTGGCTTTCCATGGGGAGATTTGGTCTGATTGCATTGAAAAAGTTACTGGGAACGTGTTGTTCAATCCATATGCTGCGTCTGCCATGATGTTTGTGATGATGATTATCAACGGAATAGCATGGGAATATCTGTTTTTGCTGGCTGGGTGACAGAAAAGAACAGAAGAAAGAAAGTACATGGATTTTTTTCAACGATATATTTTACATCTATGATTGTTGCAGAACAATCTGGATTTTTATTGCAGGCATATGAAGTGAATGTTGCATTCTTTTTTGATTGCTGTGTCCGTATTCTGTCTGTGCAGGATAATTCTGGAACATGGAAAGTGGTATCTGGCAGTTCCTGCAATTGGATGTCCGGTAATTGCATTTGCAAGCTATCAGGCATATGTGCCATTATTTATGGCGGCAGCAGCTGTATGTTTTGTTTTGATTTATGATACGAACAGCAGACAAAACAACGGAAGAACAGATTTCCGTTTTTGTGTGAAAGTACTGTTGGCATTTGTTATTGATTTTGTTGTTGCATTTGGCGTATATCAGATTGTTAATAAAATCATCATGGCAAGGTATGAGATGCAGACAACTTCTTATATTTCAGATCAGATTGCATGGAAAAATCAGCCGCTGCAGGTAACTTTGAATGCAATTTTGGAACATATCGGAGAAGCACTGCAGGGAAAAGGTATATTCTTTACGGCTTTATATGGTCTGATCTATGTGGTGATGCTGATCTATATAGCAGTACGCATCAGAAAAAAAGAACAGAGTTACTGGGTATATATGATTGCTGTCTTTTTTCGGGGTGGTACCTGTTCTTCATGACAGTCCTGCTTGGAGGAGCACCATCTGCCAGAACAGAGATTGTATTACCATTTATTGCGGCATTTTATTGTGAATATTTAGTGAAAAAAATAAGATCAAAAGATGCATGGAGGGTGTTTATGTACTTGCAACCGCTTTTTTGCGGCATTTTGTATGCATCAGAGTATGATGACATCAGACTGTATACACAATATACACAATATGAAGAAGATGTTAGGGTGGCAGCCAAGATTTCCGGACCGGATTGAGCAGCTGAATCTGGGAGAAAACACCGACGCAGCCGGTTATGTATGTGGGACGCAGAGCGTCTCATAAGAATAATTCCTGTATACAGGACGAGCAGCTGGAACTGATCGAAAGATCATATTTTGCAGTGTCATTCAGTACAAATCATGGTACATGGGTGATGCATAATTTCATGTCAACACTGGGGTATGATTATAAAATGTCACTCAATGAGAAAAAGATAACGACAGCGGAAAAAATATGCCGCAGATATGCCTACATGGCCCGGCAAAAGGAAGTGTGGCACTGAAAGACGGATTATTATAGTGAATCTTGGACGATAGATGAAAGAGAGTGAAAGATGAAAAAAAGAACGATTGTTTTATTTAACTGTCAGGGCAGTGGCAAAGCGATTTCAATCATTATGACGCATTTTAATGCACGCTACCGGTATCTGAACCCGCCGATGCCGCAAAAGGCGGTGCTGACAACCATGGTAAATAATATTTATATTAGAAACCCGGGTGTCACTGTTTTTTATTATATCAGGTGCGGCTTTGATGTGTATGTATATGAAGAAAATGTGATCTGAAAATATATTTTAAGAAAAAGATTCCTGAGTATTTATCAATGTACTGGATCGACTTATATTTGCGGGTTCTATATTTGTTTTATACGAATAAAAACGGTAATGGAGCAGGCAGGCCGAAATTAATTTTGAGATTTTCAGTCCTGGGATTTGACGGATTGCTGCAGAAAACATACCGACTTTTATGTATTGGGAGAATTTCCTGGGGGCGATCATCTGTATGTACATTTTATTTCGCTGTTGCGACAGGGAATTAAGAAGCAGCCGGTGGTAACATGGGCAGCTATATTGGTAGTGTATGCCTGGTTCATGTTCATGGCTATCATTATAATTTTAACGTGGCAAAGATTATTCTGGCGAGACTTCCGGAAATTGTGCTTTGGAATGAGTTTTATCAAATTGCGGAAAAGGTTGACTGGAAAGTTGCTGTAAGAGCATTGATTATTCTGATCGTTAATGGAATCAATAAAGCCATCATGGTCAGAAAATATACAGACTACATATGTAGGAATTTTATCATTCCTTGTTCTGGTCTATCTGTCTTACTGGATAAAGGTAAATGTAGTTAAGAGAATATGCAGTGTCATAAGCAAATATTCTTATGCTATATTCCTGGTACATCATCTGGTAATAGCCAAAAATGATGTCAACATTTGATCTTGTGAATATATCGAGACTGCACAGCTATCTGTTGTTCTGTGCGGTATGTATTGTAATCGGCTTTTTGCGTGGGCACTTTACAGAGTGCACAGAAGTGTTATGGCTTTATAGCAGAACCGGAAAATAGAGTTGGCATTGCAATATACGGTAAAGTGAGGTAGAATAGCAACAGATTATTATAGGAACGGAGAATATAGAAATTGAAAAGATATTGATTACAGGCAGCCAGGGACAACTTTGGCAGAGCATTGAATGATTATTATGAGAATCATGAAGACGTTCAATTGATCAATACAGATGTGAAAGAGCTGAATATTACAGATGAAAAGAAGTAATGAGTAAGATCTGCGAGGTAAGACCGCCGATGTCATTATCAATTGTGCGGCTCATACACAGGTAGATGCATGAGGCAGAAGAGGCCAGAGCTTATGAGATTAATGCAAATGGTCCGAAGAATCTGAGTCTTGCGGCGAATGCGGTGGATGCGGTTCTCGTTCATTTATCATCAGACTATGTGTTTGATGGTCAGAAAACATAGCGTATATAGAAGGGATGCATATAATCCAGTCTGTATACGGAGCATCAAAAGCTTGCCGGTGAAGAGCTGGTAAGAGAGATTGCCAGAAAATATTTTAGATCAGAACGGCATGGCTGTGGGAGATGGAAAAATTTTGTAAATACGATGTTGAAACTTTCAGAGACACATGAAACGGTTCGTGTTGTAAAGGATCAGTATGGAACTCCGACGAGTGCCGAGTGAAGTTGTAAAGTAATAGATTTCCTTCTTTCTACAGATAAATATGGAACATATCATGCAAACATGCGAAGGATCATCATAACTGGTAAGGAATTCACAAAACTAATCTATGAATACTGTGGAAAAGATACGAAAGTCATTCCGGTTACGTCTGAGGAGTATGGTTCGGCAGCAAAGAGACCGGGCATATTCGGTTTTGGATAATTACAAACTGAAACACGAATTTGGATATGAAATGGCAGAATGGAAACAGGCACTGAAAATATATTTGGAAAAACGAAATTTATTAAAAAAGGAGAAGGGATCTTTCAATGAATAAGAAAAGAGTATTGGTGACAGGTAAATGGATATATCGGCAGACATGTTGCAGGCTTTATTGGAACTGGGACATGAAGTACTGGCTGCAGATTTCGCATTTGATGGAATTGATGAAAGAGCAGAACGTGAAACCTGATTTTCAGCGGTGATGAGAATATATATGAACAGCTTGAAAGCCGGATGTATGTATCCACATGGCATGGAGAAATGGATTTGTGCACAACGCAGATACACATATTACCGATCTGCCAAATCATTTTACATTCATTAAGAACATGATTGCAGGACTTCCCGCAGCTGGCAAAAGTTATGGGAACTATGCATGAGGTTGGTTGCTGGGAAGGTAATTGAGGAAACGCCCACAAACCCGACATCTCTCTGGTATTTCCAAAATGCGCTCAGACAGATGACATATTTACTGGCAAGTGAACAGATACAAAGTGGATCGCCCAGAGCTATTATATTTTTGAGATGACAAAAGAGCAATTTCCTTTTTTGCAAAGATCGTAAGATGGGAAGAAGAAGGAAAAGTAGACATTTCCGTTCAACTCAGAAAGAACAAGTATGATTTATCAGTGTAGATGAACTGGCAAAACAGATTGCGATAAGCGGTTACGCAGGATGAGGTTCACGGAGGATCAACAAGCTGTACCGGCAATCCGGTATCTCTCGCAGACAAGGTTGGATGAATTAAAGAACATGGCTTCAAGATCAGACCAGAATATGGTGCCCCGACAGACCGTGGATTCACCGGGAGTATGGGGAGACGCAGAAAGATTAATCTGATTATGAAGAATCATAAATAAGCAAAAGGCAAAAGTGAGGAGAAAAAATGAAACATATTTAGTAACAGGTGGACAGGATTTATTGATCGAATTATATTCATTACATGTTCAAAATATGATAATGAGATCAGAATCATCAATGTGATAAATTAACATACGCAGGAAATCTTGAGAATCTGAAAGATGTAGAAACAGAGAGAATTATACATTTATAAAAAGCAGACATCTGCGATTCAGAGAGACAATCAACCGTATTTTGAAGAAAATGATATTGACAGAGTTGTTCATTTTGCAGCAGAGAGCCACGTAGACAGAAGTATCAAAAAATCCGATGTATTCGTAAAGACAAATGTGCTGGGAACACTGGTTATGCTGAATGCAGCAAAAGCAGCATGGGAGTTGAAGATGGAAACATTTAAAGAAGGTAAGAAATTCCTTCATGTATCTACAGACGAAGTGTACGGACTCATTAGAAAATGACGGAGAATATTTCATGAAACAACCCATATGATCCACACAGCCCGTATTCAGCAAGCAAAGCTTCTTCCGATATGCTCGTAAAGCTTATATGGACACTTACAAATTCCCTGCAAACATTACAAACTGCAGTAACAACTACGGTCCTTATCAGTTCTCCTGAGAAACTGATTCCACTGATCATCAACAATGCATTACATGGAAAAGAACTTCCGGTCTATGGTGACGGAAAGAATGTCAGAGACTGGTTATATGTAGAGGATCATGCAAAGGGAATCGACATGGTGCAGGAAAAAGGACGTCTGTTTGAAACATATAATATTGGCGGTCACAATGAAAACAGAATATTCAGATTATCCACATTATCCTGGATACACTTCAGAGATGCTGCCGGAAAATGACCGAGAAAGAACTGGTAAGTGAGAACCTGATCACTTATGTAACAGACAGAAGTACATGACCGCAGATATGCAATCGCACCGGATAAGATCAAAGCAGAAGTCGGCTGGGAGCCGGATACAATGTTTGAAGAAGGAACTGCAAGACAATCAAATGGTTCTTCGAAAATGAAGACTGATGGAGAATGTAACAAGTGGTGCATATCAGAAGTATTATCACGATATGTATGATGAAAAATAAAATATTCAATAAAATATAGGCATGTAATGTGCCCATATTTTATTATATAGAAAAAGCGAGGAAGGATTTATTATGAAAGAGAAAAAGGATTTTGACGGCACTGGCAGTATCGATCGCGATGTTGGGACAGACATTTTGGTATCTGCAGAGGATTTGAATACGCAGACGGTACAGACAGAAACAGTGTCGGAGACCGCAAAAAGGCAGCAATTCGGAAAGCACAGTGGAAAGTGAAAAAGTGGTGGCACAGGATGAACACCGGAGCAGAAACGCAGGATAATAACGGATGACAGAAGAAAAATCTACAGCATCCGAAGAAAACAAAAGTGAATCAGGACAGCAGGAAGTACAGCAGCCATATAATGTACAGGTGAAAGGAATCTGTTTGCTGAACAAGGGTGCATATTGCGAGGGTCGGTGCAGATTATGTATCGGATGACCCGAATGTGGAATTTAAGTGGGATGCAGTATGATGTGGCAGCCGGTCAGTGTGGACAGATGTAACAACATGGAACAAGGAAACTGGGCAACATGGCAAATCGGCGAAGAGCGAGATTACTGGATATGTAGAAGCAAAAACCACGGATGGAAAAACGGCTTCTTCTGTATATGGATATCATTTTTGACGGAGTTCAGGTATCGTTAAAATGGAATCAGTGTGATAGACCGGGGAACAAGCTATGATATCGGAGTAAACTATAAGAGTAATGATCCGGGTCTTAAATTTCAGTGGAAGATTTACAATCTGAAAAAACAGGAGTGGAAACTGATCCAGAAACCGGTTTCGGGCAATTGGACAACATGGAAACCAGAAGAAGCAGGCGATTATTGGATCTATGGGGGCGATTGACAGCGACGGAGGCGTAACCAGTGAAGTGATGGGCTTCCGGTTCAGCGGTCTGAAGCTGGAACTCAATGGAATCTGTACGGTAGAGAACAAGGGCCAGGTGGACATGGGTGTTGCTTATAAGACCAATGATTCCGATGTACAGTTTCACTGAACTTATATGATCTTTTCCACCCAGAAATGGAGTGCAATCAGTAACTGGAATAAAGGCAACTGGGGCATCATGGCAGCCGAAGAAGAGTGGCGATTATTGGTTATATGTAGAAGCAAAACCCGACGCCAGGTGAAGAATCAGGTTATGGATACCGCGTTGGAAAAGCCAGCATTAAAAGCTTTCAGGTAAGTCCGGAATCTCCGGGATGGACAGATAAAAAGTGTCACGTTAAAAAGGTACATACGCTGGGCGACCTCATCGGAGAAGTAGGCATGTCACGTTTCCCTTGTATATGACGGAAAAGCTGGACGGAAGTTGGACGGAACGAAGAAAGTGTAAAATGGCAGCCTTCTGCAACCGGAAGTTATCTGTTGTGTTATGAGATTGATGATGAGCAGGACAGGCGATTGAGCAGTCCTTTAAAGGATACAGTGTAGAAACACCATATGTAAATATCAGCGGAATTTGCGTACATGATGACGGTAATATGCAGTATTCGATGCGTTTGGTAAAACAAACGACAGAGAGACATATCGTTGGATTATTATGACGTATCTAATGGAACATGGCATGAGATTAGTGGATGGGAGCAATTCCACATCTACGAAATGGAAGGCACTGAAGGAAGGTGCATACTGGCTGCATGTAGGAGGCCAGATTACACAATGGAAAAGTAAAAGATTATACCATGGGTTATACTGTCTGGTTTATCCTCTTGGATATGAGAGTTATGATGGCACGCGAATCTTTATTCAAGTTCAACAGATATCTTCTTTCTGAACAGAAGCACGCATAAAGTCGGAATCTTCCAGGATGGCAGGGCAACTGGAAATGCATTCAGTACTGGGATTGCTCAGATGGTGCACCAAGTACTCCGACGGTAGAAGAACATTTAGAGTCGGAAGCAAGGGATATTATTTTGATTCCGGATCTGCAAGATGTTACTTGGTATACGCAGTTCTATGGTAACTATTTATTCCACCAGTGCTGTATTACAAGAATGGAACACTGATGGACGGAAGATTAGGTATGGCATTGTCTCATGGATGTGTCAGACCGAATATTAATAATGCAAAATGGATATATGATAATATTCCGGCAGGAAGCACCGTGTGTGTATATCATTAATCTACAGGACCTGTCAATGGCAATACAGAGAATCTGCTGTTGGCAGGTTCTTCAGAACGTAGTAATAAAAAAGGTGAAAAGTTTAAAAATTTTTCACCTTTTTATTATTTGCCTTTGAGGTATATCTGACAGGATTTAATCAGCATAATTAATAGATCCCTATATCTGGTGGAGGATAACAGCGCATTCGGCGCGTGATGCAGTACCCTGAGGATCCAGTCTTGTTCCGTTATCTTTCCTTGATGAGCTTCCTTTCGACGGCCCACGCCATGGCATCTTCGCAAAGTCACTGACACTGGAGCCATCCTGGAATTTGGTTGTCAGCACGTTTATCAGTCTTATGATAGTTATTAACAAACGTATCGTCATATCTTAATAACATGACAGCCAACTGCTCGCGGGTGATGTTATCATATGGACCAAACATTCCGGTATTGGTATATCCGGTTATTATTTTTTGAATTATTCCAGATAACTGCATTGGTAAAACCACTGATTATCAGTTACATCTGGGAATATAGATTCATATGCAACATCAGGAGTACCGCTGTCACGGTAAAGAACCTGTGCAAACTGAGCTCTTGCCAGTGGATCATTCGGAGCAAATGTTGTAGAATTAAGTCCGGTCATAAGATTTCCCAGACTTACATTCTTCACCGAGTCATAGAACCAGTCGTCTGGTTTTACATCCTGGTAGGTCATTTCGTAATCCCACCATGAAGTATAAGTAGAGGTGGTACTGTTAACGGATTCAGAATCTGATGTTCTGTGCGCTGACTGGCAATGCAGTCATGGATAAAGTTAAAATTGCAGCGAGAATTTGTAATCTTTTTTCATAAGTATTTCCCATTTCCCCTTATTAATAAATTTTTTCTGCATGTTTACTATAACACAGGGTGGAAAATTTTGAAATTGGCAAAATGTAATAAAATGTAATAATTATGTAACGAATAGCAAAAAAAGATGAAATAGAATGTAACAAGAAATTGATTTTTTGATAAAGGTTTATATGTTGAACATTGATTGAAAACATGTATAATCCTATCTTTTGGCAGTTGGAAAGAAAATGGCTACAAACCCAGCAAACATGGGATTTGTTGCCATTTTCTTTTGTAACGATATGTGCTATATTAAGATTCTTTTTGATTTAATCTGCTTGTTTTTAATAATTGTCCGCATAGATGACTTGGTGATAAATTCATAATCCGTTCTGAACCCAAATATTTTATACAGGGCATCAGTTAATTTTGTTCTTGTATAAGACGGAATATATCCGCTTGCTGTATTTAACAGTGTTATCTGCATGGAACGTAGTGTTCCAAGGATCTGATTTGCGGTATAGGCATTTAAGAGAAAAATTATATTTTCCAGGCTTTTTTATAAAGTAGAAAAACCCTGAAATTTCTTGACTTTGTCTACAGTCTGATATATAACAAATGCAAAATATTATTGTTGGATAATTGAAACAAGTTTACAATCCTGATTAAAAGCGGCAGGGCTACTCATTTTGAAAGTCAAGATTATAGACGTAACAGAAATGTCCATTGATGTACATCTGCCGAGTGCTTGATTGAAAGTAGCATGAGTTGGCGTGAAGCTATAAGCAGTTTTGTAAGGATTATAGGAGTCATCAAGGTTATGAGATTTCTTGAAAAGCCGTTAGCTGCTTGATAATACGTTTGGTATTTGGGATTATTTTCTGTAACCCATACTTCAATGCTAGAGATATTGAAGATTGTCATGGGAGCAAGGGAGGATCAAGATTTTGGCAGATTGGTTTGATCAGATCAACAAGATGATTGAACAGAGATTGTAAATCCGATAAAAAATCCTATTTGAAACGTGTAAATTGGAACCATCCAGAACAACATCAAAACCGCAGAAATCACGCAGTTTTCAGGAGTATTTCAGAAATACGATTAGAGTGTGCTCTGTTTGGCTTGAGAAAATACGCTGGATAAGAAGTGCCTTAAGCAGTTGGATAAAGCTGATGTTTGAGAGACCTTCGATGCTGGCGTAAAAAGTGAAAAAAAAACAAAAAGAAACGGCATCAAGGTAATGGCTTCATCAAGAAGTGAAAGAAACTGATACTTGTCGTTGCAAATTTATTCTTGACAATCTTCAAAATTTCTGCCAAAGTGAGCTGCTTATATATGTTGTCGTGGTAGGTATATCTCCTTTAGGTGGATTGGGTGATAGTTTCTCGACAAATCTATTTTACCATAAACCTTGAGGAGATATTTTAACAATAAAAATGTCGTATTTATATGGATTTAGACGTTTCAAACACCTAACATTATTATCTTGGAAAGGAGTTAAGAAATGAAAAAGAAAATGATTTCAATGTTTTTGGCAGCGATGATGACATTCAGTTTGGGATTGTGACTTATGCCGCTGATCCAGAGACAAAAAGCGACCTTCAGAAAGACAGCTATGGGACGGAAGCGTACGATAATTCTGGAGAAGATGTTGCAACACAGGAATATGTACGGGCAAAATTGAAGGTGAATGGAAAAAGCATTATTTCAGAGGAAGGGAAACTGGTTGGAGATATGCCTGCTGGTATGAGTTATGATGATTCGACGAATACACTGACCTTAAATAACTGTACACTTGAGCAGACTCAAAGACCGGCAGAGATGAAAGCTGGTCTGTTATTGAATTTGAGTCACTTAATTATTCAGAGGGAGAAAAAGCTGACGATTGTTTTAAAGGAGACAATACTATTTATACCGGGTCCGACGGGTATCGTAACGGGATTAGATGATTCGGTTACGATTAAAGGAACAGGTCGTTAAATATTATCCATGATTCCCGCTGCTCTTTATCACCATACACAGATTCTTTTTACAGGAATAGAAATCGGTGGACGGGCTGGGGATGAGCTGAATTCATCGGCCCTGACGATAGAATCTTGTAATAATTGGCTTCAGCTACGCAAGCGATCCTTTTCTATGGTATATCACGTTATGCATATAATGAACCGAACAAAAGGGATTTTGAAATTTCAGAAGTAAGATTGATTGAAGCTTTTCCCAGAACTCTAAATATGGACATGTGGTAGCAGGAATAGATACCCAGGGAGGAAATTTTACAATTAAGAATTCACAGATTGATGTGGATTTAGATAGCGACAATAAAAATGCAGGGATATTTCCTTGGCAACTGGATGAAGTTTCCAGCCGGTGAACGCATTTATGATGGAGGAAAGCTTACGATAGAAAAATCAGACGTCTATATGGCACAGCGGTGCGGCATCGACAAAAGGGAGCCATACATAATGTTGTGTACATTCAGCAATAATTATTATGCAGGAAAACATGGATTAAGTAAAGAAATATCCAAGGATGCATGGAGTTTTTAATAGGTATTGGGATAATCGGTACAGAGCAAGATATAATTGCCTTGGTTATCACACAGAACGCACTGGATCCGATAGAATTATCTATGGATTTTGAGGATGTACCGAAGGCGCATGGTATGATAACAATGTATTTAAACATGAATTGATGAGTGGCTCACGATACAACATTTGGGACCAAATGATCCGTTGGCAAGAGCACAGTTCGCAACGATTATGTATCAAAGAAGGAAAACCAGAAGTTAGCTACACAAATAGATTTAGTTACGTGTCTGATGGAAACTGGTATACAGACGCAATTATGTGGCAAGATGGTAGAGTTGCAACGGGTTACAGTAATGGTAATTTTGGCCCTGGCGATAAGATTAACCGGGAACAGATGGCTGTTATGATGTATCATATGCAAATGGTAAGGGATATGATGTGAGTGCTTTGTTGCACTGAATAGTTATCAGGATGGTAATTGTGTGAGCGGATTCGCAAAACAGGCAATGCAGTGGTGCGTGGCTGAAGGAATTATTACAGGAAAGAATAATGGCACACAGCTGGATCCGCAGGAAAAAAAAATGCCAAAGAGCAGAGGCGCGACGATTATCAGAAGATTTGTAGAAAAATATGAATAGTCGTTAAAAGAATTAATAAAGGGGGTGAATGAACCGGAAACAGCGGGACATTCATCCTTTTTTAAAAAAACATATATAACAGAGCTGGATTTTGAACATTCCTCGAAATGAAAACATTTTTATTACGAAACTAGTTGATATTTAAAAATCACTATTATATGGTAAAATTTTTATTAGTACAAAATGCCGAAAAGAGAATGCCTGCACAGCTTAAATTGTACATTTTGTTACTTGCCCCACAAAATATGAATGAATAATGTATTTAAAGGAGAAGAGGTATGAGGAAGAAAAGGATTTTACCATTTTTATTAAGTTTATTGATTTTGTGTTCAAGTTTACAGCTGCCGGTTGATGCAAAGAAATGGATGCATCAGGAAAACAGGATACAAACAATATGGAATCAGAGATTTCGGTACAGGAACGGATTCTTTTGGAAATATGGTAGCAGAAGCAATAGATAATAAAGTAGAACAGCAGGAAGAAAATGAAGGCTGCAATATTTTCGAGATAACGATGTCCGGCACAGAGGCAGAGGTTGATTTTGAGACGAATAAGGATGCAT
>VOFG01002743.1_pt1 | contig 23872 bp, 31 predicted proteins | sample 5384171 | NCBI WGS metagenome assembly VOFG01 (sample SAMN12384726, study PRJNA508395) | human gut metagenome | isolation source: healthy gut F | host: Homo sapiens | reverse complement strand
GATATACTGCTCACCGCCCACGATCTCCACGGCGGCTTTATAGGCATCGGCATAAAACTGTTTTGCAAACTCATAGCCGCCGTGGTTGTAGAAATAAGCGAGTTCACATCGAAAACCAACTCGCCATATTTGACGGCATCCGGTTTCAGCCCTCTGGTGGAGATGATCTTGTCCTGCTCCATCTGCTCAAACATTTTTACATAATCGTCAGTGGGAGACTTGAAGTGAACATTCAGCGCAGTACGTTCCGGCACGATGTCCACATTGGAATAACGGTCTTTTTCACGCTCATTGTGTTCCTGTACTTTTGTCACATCATCCGGTGTTTCCAAGTCCTGATTTCTGGCTAAGGTACGATCAATTCCATCATTTCTTGCCATAGATTTTTGTCCTTTCTTTAAGATTTGCCAGCGGAGGGCTGAGGAACGGCACTTTTCAAAGTGTAATAACCCACTATTACACTTTCATCCATGCTGGCTATTTTGTCCTTTCTTTTTTCTGCGGAACATTTCTTGCAGACGATGGCAGCGAAAACCGTATCTTTCACTGCCTGTCCATGGGCAGCACTGCGGTGCGCCTATGTGGACGGGAGATGCGGAGGCTGTTGCCGGGGTATCACTTCTCCCGTCTTTTCTGCCATACGATGTCGTAACCAAGCACAGCGGCAAGCTCCAATACTTCCTTGTATCGTATACTTTCCCGCTGTAATTTTGCGGACAGGTTGGAAACGCTGTCGCTCCATCCGTACTCGTCCGAGAGCAGGTCAACAACTTCCTGCATGGTCATCCCGGCACGGATGATCTGTGCCTTTATTTCGTTGCGTATATTCATATTGATAAAATCCTCCATAATTCAGTTCATGTGTCGGTGCAACCTCTGCGCTCCAAGGTGGAGTGGATGCACCGAACAGTGAAAAATCTGCAATCTCTGAAATCCGTTCAGAATTTTGCTTGTGATGTCCTGTCCATATATGACCATATCCCGCTTTACTGTTTCGTGTGATTTGGTCTGGAACAGTGAAAGCACGATTTCGTGAAATAGTTTCGTCCTGCGGTCAAAAACTTTGCTGTTTCCATTACCATTGATTTTTAATGCCCGAAAACAGGTCAGCTTTGAAAGCTGCTGTTTCCTATAACGGAAGAAAACAGGGGTAAATGCTGCGTACATACGTACAGAGCATGACTGGCAAAATCAATCCCGCCAGTCCTCCGGTACGTACGTACACGGCGAATCTCCGTAAAACCCATTTATATGAGGTCGTGCAATAGCTTCCACTCCCATGAATCCCCAAACCCGCCGTCCGGCAGAGTTGGTGATATTGTTGCAATGTTCCAGATTGAATCTCCCGGCATTGGCAATCATGGCGTCGCTGAAGCTGCGGGCTTTCAGCGGTGCAAGGGAATTTTCTTCGCACCACATCCGGTAGATTTCATAGAAATCCTTGGAGCTGATGGACGCATCCGCTTTACGCCGGATGTATCCCTCGGAATCCATGAAATCAAAGATATTGTTGTTGTCACGCTTGACCGCTTCCCGGTTTTCCCGGATACGGTCACTCTCCGTAAACTTAAAGTTGTTGGCAACAAGCCGCTGCAAGCCTTCAAATGCCCACAGGAAGATGCCCTCGGCTTCAGCTTTCATCTTCTCTGCAAGGTCAGGATCGTCAGCTCTGTCCACCGGCTTTTCCTTGGTGGTCAGCACAAGCTGTCTGCGGTAAAACCATCGCTGCGATCATAAAGAGCTTGCAAATCGCCGTTGCTGAATGCCAGCAACCGGGCAAACATCCAGCCCTGATAACTCTGCTTGCCCTTGCGTTCCAAATCCATCTTGCCCTGTGCAGTCACGATGGATTTTACATAGTTGGTCTGGCGCAGAGCTTCCATCCGCATATCATCATCCACGCACAGGAGGATGTGTTCCAGATCGGCACGGGCAAAGCGGTTTTCAGAAATCTTGCCGATGCTGCCGTCTTTCATATTCGTGCCAAAGATAGCCGACAGCACCGCACCGATTTGGGATTTACCCTCGCCGCCGTTGCCCTTAATCACCATCATGCGCTGCCCCTTGTTGGAGGGAATCAGGCAATAGCCGATAAACTCCTGCAAAGTGGGAATGTCCTCGGCGTAAAGCAACCCATCCAGAAAGTTCAGCCAGATCACCGGCGCAGGAGCATCGGGATTGTAGGCAACAGGCAGACGGCTTCGCACGATAGCCGGTCTGCCCTCGGTAAATGTGCCGTTCAATAGCAGCGTACCGTTGGCAACATGGATGCGATCCTGCTCCGGAGGGAAGTCAGGCACTTGCGCTTCCAGTTTCAGCACTTCCAGAATGTTGGTGATCTTCCGGGGGATGTTGTTCACGGCACAAAATTTCAGCTTGTCGTAAATCTCCCCACGCAGAGGAAGGTCGTCCGTCACTCGACCATCGGGCGTGAAAAAAGCTCCGTTTGCGAAGATGATTCTGCGCTCATGCAGAAATTCTTCACAAAACAGAGCTTCGTTGATGTTCTGCCCGTCAAACCAGACAGGCAAATTCATATTAGGCGTTTTCCGGTTCTTCGCCACGGTGCGCCACCTCCTTTTTTTCTTTCGTGTGGTATACTCTTGCAGAAAAGTAATTTTTCCCTCCTTCATCAGCTCGTCCACCAATGCCACCCGCTCTTCCAGATCACCCACGGTCAGCACATCTGCCATATATTCGATATGGCAGTGCATCTGGCAGGCTTCCACAAAACGGTCATCCAGAGCATCTTCCGGTGTCTTGGGTGCATACCGCACTTTCCAATCTTCCAGCAGATGCAAATAATCCGTCAGCACCCGGAAACACAGCATTTCATCCTCCCGGAACTGACGGATATAGGGACGCTTTGGCTTGACCATAGCTGCGGCAGTGGGCGGTTTCGGGTCAAGCCCGAAGTCCGCAGCCAGCTTTTGCGCTGCTTCATAACTGCTCAGATCGAACAGCCTTGCCACAAGGTCGATCACATCCCCCTTGGCTCCGCAGCCGAAGCAGAAGAAATAGTCCTCATTCAGCTTCAAGCTCGGATGCCTGTCGTTGTGGAACGGGCAGCAAGCCATGCCGTTGCGGTTGACTTTCAGCCCGTAGTGTTCGGCGGCTTGCTTTACGCTGATTGCCGCCTTGATGGTTTCATAGATTGTCATAGAAAAACCTCCGTTCATAGTATTTAGAAAGCACGAAACACCCGCCGTGATTGGCAGGGGTTTGGCTCCTTCTACTATGGTTATGCCGGATTTTTCAAAAAAACAGGCTAATCGGAGGACAACCCCGTTTCAAAAAACAGGACAACTTATGGATAGATGTAGATTTCTTTACATTAGCATGATAGAATTAAGAAAATGAAAAAACAGGACAGGAGGGGCAAGCATGAACCAAGAACTGATGACATTGGATTTTTGGCAGGATACGGTCATATATGAGGGAAAAACACTTCCTGTCGGCGCTCTTGCCTGTGATGCGCTGAATGTCCCTGCGGATACCATCGCAAAGATGAACGAGCAATGCGAGAAAATCAATCTGCTGCTTGGAATATTAAACGCCGGACAGGATGCTTCTGCACTCTGTCCTATTGCAACGGAAGCTGCTCTGACGATGCTTGATATTCTCAGTCAAACACCGCCGTTCTCCTATATGAATATCTCAAAGCACAGAGAACGGATTGAAAAAGTCTTTACTGTGGACAATGCGCTGAAATATGTGGAGTTTGCCATAAAAGCCGCAACCAATTCTTTGCAATTTGAAGAAATCCAGAACTTTGCCGATGCGATGATGCTCCAACGCTATACCGCAGTTTTCGGGCATCTGGCATACTCCCTTGGGGAATACCAAACGGCCATGCTTGATTTTGCAGAAAAATCAGACGGCAATGAAGCAGAACGCACCGCAGAGGGTTTTGCAAAAATGTTCGGCGACTATTTTCCGCCGGAGTTCTCTATCACGGAGGGCAATGCCTGGATGTCTACTTTGAATAATTCCGTTCAGTATATATCGGTCATCCGTCCCGGCGAAAAAGTTGCGAAGCTGGTCAAGCGGATGCACTATGTATCCTTTGTAGGGATGTTCCGGTCTGATCTTTTTGAGGGCTTATGTGTTGGTCATGCCCCGAAAAAATGCAAAATCTGCGGCAAGTGGTTCCTCACCACCAACGCAAGGCACACCAAATACTGCGGCGGCTATGCACCGGGGGACAAGCTGCACCGCACTTGCCGACAGATCGGCAACCTGAAAGGCAGAGAACAACGGGAGCTTGCGGACGATCATCCGGTGAAACAGATTTATGAGAAACGGCTGAACACCATAAACCGCTATGTGAAGCGTGGTACTCTGGACGCTGATCTTGCAGAGGTTATGAAAAAGCTGGCAAAGGATAAAATGCTTCGAGCGCTGAGCAATGTCGCCTATGCCAAAGGTGATTACGAAAAAGAGGTGGGACAGGCTGCTTTGAAGAAAGAAGCAATTACGGACGAAATGAGGAATATGTAATGGCACAGAAATATGATTTAACTGATATTGGGAATGCGCTTAGCCGGGTTATGGACAATCCTATGACCAAAATAATCCGTTCTGGCTCTATTGGTGTGTTGGGCGTAGTAAACCCAGTTGCGGGAATTGTAGGCGGAATAGGAAATGATCTTCTATCTGAATACAATACCTTCAAACTCGGCCATCTACTGAACGGTCTTGCATCTGGCTTTAATCTCGAAAGAAGATTGAACGAGCTTTACAACTATGTAAACTCCAGCCCGGAAAAGGCTATTATCGTAGCCAATCTGTTCAAACAAACCGTAAATGCAGAATGCCCAAAGGTTTGCGTTATTTATGGTCTAATTCTTGCAAACCATTTAGAAACACTTACAGAATTCACGCACGAAGAATTGATTGTCTGTAAAGCTTTGGAAAACGCTACGGATTATGATCTGAAGAATTTCAAAGAAATAATGGAGAACTATCTTAAGCCAACATCAAATGGAAGAAGAATTGTATTTCCAAAAGACTTTGCAGATATTGCTGCTTTCACCACCACATGCGATTGGTGTGTATATAATAGAATCTTTGTTTCTCGCACAGCAGAGTGGGGTGAAATGGAAGAAGGCATTTTGGATATGAGCACGTACTATTACGAGGCAAATCCTGCATCTGTTCTTCTGGATAATATAAATGCTGCAAGACAAACTTGGAATTATGGTTAATTATTCCCGCTGATTACTTAGAAGGGAGGTGCGCTATGCTAAATGATTTTTCGTGGAACATGACCGGATACATACCGAAGCACCAAGTTAATCCACACGGTGACGGCATCATCCCCTATGTGGCAGAGCGCATCTTCCAACTGGAACCGGAACCGCCAGCGGTGGACAGTCTGAATGAATATATCCTGTCTGCTTTGCGGGAAAAGAATTTGCTATATTTTTCGTTCTTTCTGCACCACTACGAAACGCAGCTCAACAAGCGCATCAAAGGCTTTCTCAGTGTGGACGGCGGCAATCTGTACGACACAGACCGATTTATCGATATAAAGATCTCCTGCCGGGAGCAAATGCTCCAAAAGCTGATGGACTATGATCCTGCCAAGGGTGCGGAGTATGCTACATACATCTATCCGTTCATCTGGGATTCTATGCTCCGTTTCCGCATGGGCGAAGAAAAATGGTCGGTATCCTCTCTGACCAATTACAAAATGGTGCGATCAATGGCGTGGCTGTACCATAACACCAAAGATGCGGTCAACCAGTTTTCCAAGAAGTATAACTGCGACCTTGCTCTTGCGGAAGAATATCTGAAAGTTGTCCGTGGAATCCGCAACCAGCAGCCGTTCTATATAACGGACGAGGACGGCGAGGAAACAGGCGAGGATATAGCCCTTGACGATAGCTGGAACTATACCGACATCCTCTGGAACGGCATACAAGCAGAAAAGGTACAGCGGGCATTTGAGAAGCTGAATTACCGGGAACAGACCTTGCTCGAAAAACGGTTAGCAATCTGTATGACCTGCGGGCGAGTTGGCTCATGGAAGAACCGCCCCACTTTTGAAGAATTGGCGATTATGTTTGAGGGCAGCACAGCCAGCGGTGCAGAGCGAGCCTACCGGAAAGCGGTGGACAAACTGACAGAACTGCTGGTTGCCGAAGGTGCGCTCCATGCTGTCCGGCTGAAACAGAAAACCAAAACCAAGCGCAAAAAGAAAATCGCCGCCGCAATCTACGAATATCAAGCAGACTGCGACGGCGAATGGGGCGAAATTTCAGTTGATTTTGAGAACGGCACAGCAGAGATTATCCGACTTGCTGATTGGGATACAATTAAAACGAACTGGTTTGCCAAGGAGGCGATCCGGTATATTTTATCATTGTCGCCTGATGCTCTTACAAAATATATGCTCGTCCCCCTTGAGCCGCCACTTATATCTTGAATCCTTACAACCACTGTAAGTGGTATTTGCTGTGTTCCCATGCTATCATTTTATTACAAATGATAGGAGGTATTCACATGAAACCCATTTTGAATATTGAAAATTTAACAAAAATCTATGGCAATGTGCCAAGTCAAACAAAGGCACTGAATGGGATCACCTTCCAGGTGATGCCGGGAGAGTTTCTCGGCATTATGGGAAGCAGCGGTTCCGGTAAATCCACACTGCTCAATTGTATTGCGACTGTGATTCAACCCACAGGTGGAAGCATTCAGGTGGAAGGCGATACTCTGCAATCCCTCAAGGGAAAGGCTCTTGCAGAGTACCGTGGCAAAAAAGTTGGTTATCTATTCCAGAACTTTGAATTGCTGGACAACCTGACTGGCAGGGAAAACATCCTGCTCCCGACTTCCTTGCATGGGGTATCCGAAGCAGAAAGCAGCCAGCGGCTGAAGCAGTTGGCTGACTATCTGGAAATCACTGATGTTCTGGATAAGTTTCCGTCCAAGATGTCCGGCGGCCAGCGTCAGCGTGTTGCGGCAGCAAGGGCTCTGATCTTACATCCCCAAATGATCCTTGCCGATGAACCGACGGGTGCGCTGGATTCTAAGAACGCAAGAAGTCTTATGGAGAAGCTGTCCGGCCTGAATCGTGACGAACAAGCTACGATCCTGATGGTAACCCATGATTCCAATGCCGCCAGCTTTTGCAAGCGCATTCTGTTCATCCAGGACGGCGTGATCTTTCATGAGCTTCGGCGTGGAGACGAAAGCCAGCAGGAGTTCTACGGGCGCATCCTGAAGGTGATGGCGCAACTGGGAGGGGGCAGCGCAAATGTTCTCTAATCTCATTCTTCGGAACAGCCACCGCAGCCGAAAGGAAAACGGTCTGTTTTTCAGCTCCCTGGTGATTTCTATTGTTGCCTTTTACATGATTCTTTCCATCTCCACTCAAGATGTGATGCTCTTTTTGCAGAAAATGGAGAGTGACGCAGTTGACAAACTCCTGCTTCTGATTCCTGCGTTTTATGGGATGACCCTCGGTATTCTGTTCTTTTTGATCTATTTTGCCTGCAAGTATCAGTTCGAGCGCAGACGGCATGAGTTTGGTGTTTATCTAATGTTGGGGATGCGTAGAAGTAAACTGTTTGGTATGCTTCTGGCGGAAGATTTCCTGACCAGTATTCTTGCCATGCTCATAGGCTTACCTGTGGCTGTGGTGCTTTCAGAAATTGTCAGTCTTGTCACCGCCAAGCTGGTAGGCATGGGGATCATCGGTCATCAGTTTTCTTTATCCTGGTCTGCAATTGAATGGACGCTGGCAGGATTTCTGGCAATTAAGCTGACGGCACTTCTGATTTTGAGTGGACGAATCAGCCGCCAGGAGATCGGTACTTTGCTATCCCAGCCAACGAACCGCCCCAAAAAGCAAATGCCATCTGTTATCTATGGACTGGCTGCTATATGCGGAAGTGTGATGTTGGCAGTGGCTTACTACATGGCGATTCAGGGAATTGCATGGACAAAGGTAAGTATGATGGGACTGACTTTGCTGTTGGGCATAGTTGGTACGATGCTGCTTTTCTATGGGATGCGTGCGCTGATTGCTTTGATTGTTAAGAAAGGAAAAGGAAATAAGCAGCTTCATGTATTTACCTTCCGGCAGATTCAGGAGAATGTTATTCATCAGTCAACCTCCATGGCCATCAGCTCCCTGCTGATTCTGGCGGCGCTGTGTTGTTTTGGTGCGGGCGTAGGAATTGCAGGAACGAATAGCCTGTCTTCTGGCCATGTAATCGACTATACTTTTGAAGATCATACTGCAGAAGATTCATCGCAGGTTCTTCCGAATATAAAGGCAGCCCTGAAAGAAAACGGTTTGGAAAATCAATTTTCAGAGCTTTTTGAAATGAGGGTTGGGCGTATTCGCACCACAGAAGATTATGATAATGCCTACAGCATGGACGCTGTTATGGACTCTCTTCGGAGCCTGCCCCAGTCGGAAGATCGGGATGTCCTTCTGAACAATCTTGGTTATGCCACATACCCATATTTGATTTGTTTATCGGACTATAATCGTTTGTTGGAATTGTCCGGCAAACCGGCTCTCCAATTAGGCGAAAAGGAGGCCGCTGTCTATATTGATACAGAGTTTACTACGGTAAGTCGTACCACAATGCTGAACCAAGTATTGGCCGGACAGCCCAAGGTGGAACTGGATGGTAGTCCGATTCATCTTACAGGAGAGGTTCAGTCTGTGAATTTGGTCACGGACCGTTCTATAACCTTGTCCTTTGCATTGATTCTTCCGGATGAAGCATTCCTATATTATAGCCAGGGAATGTATGATACCTATGTCAATGCGGTGCTCAGTGAGCAGGCTCTGGATGGAAATAGCCTTATGACTGCATATTTGGATTTGAACGAGAAGCTGGACGAAACTGGCATTGAATATGAAAGCTATCTTCAGAATATAGGTCGTCAGCTTTTCTACACCATAGCATCCAGTTATATTACCCTCTATCTTGCGATTGTTTTCCTGGTAGTTGCCAACACCATCGTGGGTGTTCAGTTCCTGATGAGTCAGCAGAAAACCGGGCGCAGATACCAGACCCTGATCCGCCTGGGAGCTACTTACGAAACCCTTTGCCAGTCTGCTGGAAAGCAAATTACCTGGTTTATGGGACTTCCTGTATTGGTTGCGGCTGTCAGCAGTCTGTTTGGAGTCAGGGCGTTATTTACAGGGATACTCTCGTCCCGAACCCGTGGGACAGTGTCTGAAATGCTGCTTGTATCTGCTGCTATGATTTTACTACTTTGCGTGATAGAATATATTTATATGAGAGTGGTCAAGCGCTCCAGTGATCGGTATTTGCTGACACTGATGCAGCCGCAGAGAGAAGAATAATTTGGAAGGAGGTGCTGTCATGAAAAGAATTGCTGTTGTGGAAGATGAAGTCTATATGCGGGAAGAACTCTGCGATATGCTCCAAAAGGACGGCTATCTTGTGGAGGCAATTACCGAGTTTGAAGATGCCGCTCGGCTCTTGGCAGCCCTCCGCCCTGACCTTGTGATCTTAGACCTGAACTTGCCGGAGATCAGTGGCTTTCAAATCTGCCAGGAGCTAAAGAATAAAACTGCTATCCCCGTCCTGGTGCTGACTTCCAGAGATCAGGTAAAGGATGAACTGCAAGCGTTCCAGTTGGGTGCCGATGAATATTTGACGAAGCCGTGCAGAAAAGATCGACTTCTTGCCAGGGTATCCAATATTCTCAAAAGGTATGAAGGCCGTACCAATCTCATAGAGGGACCAGATTTCCTGTTAGACCAGCAGACCTACACGCTTTATATTCATAATACCTCTGTGGTGCTTCCAAAAATCAGGGAAAACTGTTGGTCGCTCTTTTGTCCGGCGGCGATGCTCTGGTCACGACGGAGCAGCTTTGCATGTCACTATGGGGAACCACGGAATACATAGATGAAAATGCCTTGCAGGTTAACCTAACCCGGCTGAAAAAAACGATGTCCGCCCTTGAAATGAAGCAGCGAATCGTTGCAGTTCGAGGAATGGGCTACCGTTTGGAAGCGGAGGTGTCTCTATGAAGCAGCTTTGGCACATGATAGAACGGTACTACCCCTGGCTTCTGTTGCTGCTGGGCGTGGATTGCTTTTGCGCTGTCATTCTTTGGATTTCTGACATTCAGGTATTTCAAACCTTGATCGGGTTAGTAGTTCTGACGAGCATCCTTTTGTTTTCAGCGATTCTGTTTGTACTAAACAAGAGGGAGAACACCCACATGGAACTGTTCCGAGATTTCCTCAGTGATCCTACCATCTGCAATGAAGAACGGCTGCTCAGTGCCATTAGTCAGAAAGAAGGAGAATCTGTCCGATTTTTGGCTTCGGTTTTACGGGAATACAAAAACGAGAGTAACAATATGGCGGATGCCCTACGGGACTATGAAGAATACGTGGAGGGCTGGGCACATGAAGCGAAAACGCCCCTATCGTTGCTGACCATGCTCTTGGATAACCGGAACGATGAAATCTCTCCTTCCCTGCAAGCAAAGCTGGATTATGTCCGCAGTCAGCTTCAGGAGGATGTCACGCAGATGCTGTACTATGCCCGGTTGAAGAGCAGTACAAAGGATTACCGATTTGAGGATGTCAATTTGAATGACTGCTTGGGTGAAGTTCTGGAGGACTATGCCCCACTTCTTGAAGAGAAGCATTTTGTCATTCTCAACAAACTGCAATCTGAAACAGTCTATACAGACCGTAGAGGACTTCAGTTTATGTTGGGACAAATCGTTAGCAATGCCATCAAATATAGCAGCGATAGTCCCATGCTTACAATTTCCGTGATACATTCGGAGACTGCAGATATCCTTTCTGTTGAAGATAACGGCATTGGCGTAAAAAAATATAATCTGCCGTACATTTTTCAAAAGGGCTTTACCGGGGATTCTACTGACAGCAGAAAGAAGGCTACCGGTATGGGACTTTACCTGGTTAAGAAGATGGCCGACGATCTAAATCTTCATCTGGAAGCAGCTTCCCAGTGGGGAAAGAGCTTCAAGATTGTCATCTTCTTTCCTAAATTGAGATCCAACGGAGGGAAATAATATAAACAGAAAAACGCCCGCAGGATTTTCTCCTGCGGGCAGCGTGTTGTCAGCTATCCCAAGGCTTGTATTCTGTTACAGTTTTCAAATAGGTTTCGGGATCGCCGTTCAAGATAAGGTCTGCATACTCCAAAGGAGCGTTGTAGATCAAATAATCCAGCTCTGACCGCTGATACATATTGTCAGCAATCTCGTTCTCAACGACGATAGTGTCAATCGCAATCATACTGCCGTCGCTGAATTTCACTTCCACACAGCAATTATCCATATTGTAGGCACAAGATATTAAGGTTTTCATGGTATGTCCTCCATAATTCGTATTCTTCACCGTCTTGGGTGACAACGTCTTCTCTGTGATCAGACTGTTATAAAACTGCTGGATCTGCGGTGCTGTCAGTGCGGACAGCCGTATCCGCCCCAGCGCAGGCTTGATATGGATGTTGCAGCTGCGCTCATAGGCATCATAGGTGTAGCTTTTCACGGAATACAGCGCGTAGGTTTTCAGCCAGGTATCCAGCCACTCCCCACCGTATCCTTCGTCTGCTCCAAATACGTCCCGCTGTCGATCTCCGCTGTGACCTCCGTCAGCTTCTGGCGGACTTCCTTTTGTGTCTTGCCATAGACAGACTTTTGGATCTGTTTACTCCGTCTTCGGGTCAATGCCGGTGGTATAGCGGGCCTCCCAGCGCCCGTCGGAGCGCTTGCGGATGGTGCCGCTGCCCTTTGCGTTCTTGGTATTGCTTTTCACATGTACCTCTCTTTCCTCTGAAATGATAAAACGGCCAGTCAGTCCGTTAAACCCTCCGGCGACAGCTTGCCTTTACGCAGGCGTCGCGCTTTTCCACCAGATCTTATTGCAACCGCTTTTTGCGGTATGGTACGATGCAGTCAGGCAGAGATCGTATGAACACGGCGATAATCCATATTGGGGAGGCGGAAACGGCGTATGACTCATGTAAGACGAAAGCGGCTGCTGTTCCTTGGGCTGATTGCTGTCATTTTTTGCGTGCTGGCCGCCATGACGCCTTTTGGGGGCGCGGACTGCTATGATCATCAAATTCCAGATTGCAGAGTTGTCGGCTGATGATTCTAATGACGAATATAATACGGATACAGAACGCTTTTATGTGCGGAACCGAAAACAATTCACAGCCTGAAGCAGATGCTTTCCCGAACCTCATGTGAAAGAAAATCCGGGCAGGACTGCGAAAGTACATCCGAGAGTCCGAGCTACTATTTGGGGGAACAGTGCTTTGGCGGCGATGTGTTCTATGACTATCAGTTTGGCCCGGTGAGGTACCATTTTGTGTTCCGAAGCGCTGATTACCGTATCTGGCGCGCATACATTGATTCCGTTCGCAGCTCTGGAGGTAACAGGTATGTGGTAAACAGAGTGAAGACACAAAATGCCTGCAAGCAGGGTGATTTTAATGAAAACAAGATTTTACAACTATTAGAATTATTTGAAGCTGGTGAAGTGGAGTATCGGATGTTAAAGCAGGATAAATTATCTAGCTGACACGGAATCAGTGATAAGCAGTCAAACAATGCTGTTGGTGAAAGCAGACAATTCTATCGAAAAATACTATACTTTGCCAAGAAAAGCGATCAACAACATTTAATCATTGAAGTCTTACAGAATTTGATGCCGGAATGAGGCAGCATGGGGAAGGTACATATGGATAAATTTAAAGCAGCAGTAGAGAGTTTAAAAAGATTGTCGCCGCAAAAGATGAACAGGAAATGTTTCGTTTTTTGAAAATGGGGAAAACTTTGACACAGTGCAGCAAAGGTGATTTAATCATTCTCATGATACAGAACCTGTACAGGTAGAGAATGAGGACTATTTACAGAATATTGTCAGATATGTTGACATAGCAATCTCTATGTATTCTAAAGGCGATATCTCATAAATCACTGGATAAAGTCATCCCATGTTTACAAAAAACTGGACAGATGGAACGGAACCGTCATCACATGGAGTTCGATTCGACATCGTTGACCTTGCTGTAATTGATGATCTATGGCAATCGGATATTAAATTGAACCGAAGCATGAGCAGGAATGTGAACTTATCTGGGCTTGTATGGGATGAGTATAGAGTAAGTGTCAATAACGAGCAGCTAAGACAAGATGCAGAAAAATGCAGCGTCCTCCAGAAAAGTATCCGATCCACGAATGTTGGCTTTTTGATCAAGGAAGCACTGTAAAATCGCTAAGCTTGCGACAAGTATTTTAACTCTGAATAAGAGAAAAATTAGAAAGCGTTCTATGTAATTATGAAAGAAGATGCAGATCAGGTATCTCCAATCTGCATCTTCTTATGGCAATACGGTCATCTTCCCATAGCAGCATCACCCGCAGATCGTACTTCGCATCCTGTGAAAAAACGGTACGCCGCCGAGGTCACTGCATAGTGAACGCACCTTATCATAGATGACGGAACAGGACAGCCTGGATCTGGTGCTGGTCCGTTCTGGCGGACACGCTGGAAGAAGATCTGCTGGAGCATGCTGGAAAACTTCCTGTTTGAGTACCCGGAAACGGTGCTGGTCATCATTGATACGCTCCAACGCATCCGGGGACGGACGCCGGACAACGGCAGCTACGCCGTAGATTACGATACCATCGCCAAGCTGAAGGCGTTCTCAGACCAACGCGGCATCGCCCTGCTGCTCGTTCACCACACCCGCAAGGAGGGGCGGAGGATGTGTTCGACACCATCTCCGGCACCAACGGCATCTTGAGGGGCGGCAGATGGAGCCCTGGTCTTGCATAAGGGACAAGCGCACGAGCGGGGACGCCATCCTCGATGTGGTAGGACGTGACCAGCCGCAGATGCGGCTTCACCTATACTTCGACTCTCCCATAGTCTCTGGCAAGTGACAGAGGTGGAAACGGAGCCGTTCAAGGAGCCGCCGAACCCGTTGCTGGAATTTCTTTCCCGGCTGGTAAATGAAGAAAATCCACTGTGGAGCGGCACGGCGACAGAGCTGGTACAGTGTCTTTCGAGATGGACAGCGCACAGGCTATTTCACCCAACTGGATCGTGCGGACGCTGAACGTGCGGCAGGATGACCTGCTGCGCAAGTACGGCATCCGCTACGGTTCCCGGCGCACGAAGGATGGAAAGGTCATCCTTCTGCGGTGGGAAGGTGTACGTGTAATGTACGGTATGTACGGTAAAACAGAGTGGGGTATCCCCCGAAAATACCGGACATATCGGACATACCGTACACCAGAGGGCTGAATGACCTGTCGCACCGACAGGGCATTTCGCCCGTTTCAGGGAGTCCAGAGGAACGGCTGGCACACGGACTTTGGTACAAAGTATAGTGTGTTATACCCATCACGGCGGGGGACGGAAACGAACGCGGGCTGGCGGTGGCCAGCCGCGTTTGTGACCGGGCCGAAAACGAAGAAGGCGTGTCGGTATCGACACGCCGCAGCGCACGGTTTCAGAAGCCGTGACGGGGATTCCCCCGCTCCCCGGTCTCCCAGGCTATAACAAGGGGAGGTTCCACATGGCATACGCCATTTTACGATTTGCAAAGCACAAGGGCGGCGCGTCCAAGGCGCTGAGTGCCCACCACGAGCAGACAAAGGACAGCTACGCCAGCAACCCGGATATTGATCTCAGCCGCACGGCGCAGAACTTCCATCTGGTGACGCCCAGATGGAGCTATGAGCAGGAGATCAAGCACCGCATCCAGACAGCAGGCTGCCGGGTGCGGAAGGACAGCGTGAAATTCGTGGATACGCTGGTAACGGTCAGCCCGGGAGTTTGCCAAGGCTCACGAAGCGGAAATGCCGGAGTATTTCATGCGGGCCTTTGACTTTCTGAAGGGAGCGTGTAGGCGAGGAAAATATTATTTCTGCCGTGGTACACATGGATGAAAAGACACCTCACATGCACCTTTGCTTTGTCCCGCTGACCAGGGACAAGCGGCTGTCCGCAAAGGAGATCCTCGGCAACAAGAAAAGCATGATCCGCTGGCAGGATGATTTCTATGCCTGCATGGCGGAACGGTGGCCGGAGCTGGAGCGCGGCACGCCCGCCGTGGAGACCAAGCGCAGGCACCTGACACCCCAGTGGTACAAGAAGGTCACGGCGATGGACGCCAAACTGGAGCAGCTGGAGGCCACACTGAACAACATCAACGTGATCAACGCAGGCAAGAAGCGGGAAGAGGCCGTTGCGCTGCTGGCGCAGCTGCTGCCGGAGGTGGAATCCTTTCAGGCGGAAACACAGCGGCTGCAGGATACCATCGCCCACGAGCGGCGGAACGCAAGCTTCCAGAGGGAGATCAATGCGGATCTGCGCATGAAGCTGCTGAAACAATGCTTTCCAACAGGCTCTTGCTCGGTGTTCGGAAACAGCTCCACAGGCAGATATCGGGGTTCCAGTATCCGTGTCCGGATTTGCCAGCAAAGCGTCCCAACTCTTTCCACCAGGTCAATCTGTCCTGCTGGCTCAGGACGCAGGCGTTCTCTTCGCTGCTTCCACAGCAGAATTCCCAACTCCTGCTCACTAAAGAAAACAATCCAGAAACTGTGCACTGCAAAACAATCGGACAACCGTGCCCTGCCCCAGTTTTTTCCGCCATTTGTGGTGTGGGAAAAGCTGGCCCTCAGAAGCTGCCCAGCCGTCAGACTCGCTGCTGAAATGATATGCGCTGGTGTTTAGGGGTACGGAATCCATCTTAGGCACAGCAGCATCGCCCTTCAGCACGCCTGCCGCCTCCAGAACATTCCCGTAAGCCCAATGGCTCTCTGCCAAATCCGAAAAGGGATTTTCGACAGTCAGCAGCTCCGTCACAGATTCATCACGTCCGAGCATACGATTGATAGCCGTGACAGCTTCAGCGCGGGTGATCTCACGTTCCGGGTGGAACAGCCCATCGGCACCGCCCTGTAACCAGCCAAGAATCTTCGTGCTGTATATGTACGTTTCGGCCCAGTACCCGGCAGGAACATCCGCAAACACAAATTCTTCCCCATACTGCCCCACAGGTGCCGCAAACTGACAGCGATGCAGCAAAACGGTGAACGCGGCCCTGCTGATCGGCGCATCCGGTCGAAATGTTCCATCCGCATAGCCGGTGAGAATACCGTAGCTGGCAAGATATGCAACCGCCTGGGTGCAGTCTTTTCCTGCTGTGTCTGAGAACGGGACTCGGTAACTGTCGGCCTTATTGCCAGCGTCCAGCAGGGTGTATCATAACGAATGAACGAACCGATCTATGAACGAATGAAGCAGCTGATCCAGCAGATCCGGCAAGCGGATATTGCCTACTATAAGCACGATGCGCCAATCATGAGCGATCTGGAATATGACCGCCTGATGGACGATCTGGTTGCACTGGAGGAGGAAAGCGGTGTGATCTTGTCCAACTCGCCCACACAGCATGTCGCCGGCGAAACGCTTGAAACACTTGCGGAGGTTCGGCACACAAAGCCCATGCTTTCTGCTGCAAAGACAAAATCCATCGATCATCTGATCCGTTTTGCATCCGGCCGGGATGTCCTTCTTTCATGGAAAATGGATGGACTTACACTTGTCCTCCGATATGAAAACGGACATCTCAAGCAGGCCATTACCCGCGGCCGCGACGGTATCATCGGGGGAGGACGTCACCCACACCGTAAAGACCTTTCTCAATGTACCGCTGACCATTCCCATTTCAGAGGCATTTGAGGTTCGCGGAGAGGGCGTTATTTCATGGAAGAACTTTGACACCATCAATGCGGACTTGGATGATGCCTACAGCCACCCTCGAAATCTGGCAGCCGGGAGCGTGCGAAAGCTGGACGCTTCGGAAGCGCAGAAGCGGATGCTGGAATTTTGGGCATTCGATCTGGTCAGCGACAGCTTGGAATCCGGCAGCAAGCACGCGCAGCAGAAGCTTTTGGCGTACTGCGGCTTCAGTGTGGTTCCGTATCTTTATCTGCCGTCTTCAAGCACCGCCCATGATCTGGAGCTTGCTATTTCCAGTATGCAGCCGGCCAAATTCGAATACCCTGTCGACGGTCTAATCATGGAATATGACGATCTTGCGTATGGCAAAAGTCTCGGCGCTACCGGGCACCATGAAAACCGCCTAATCGCGCTCAAATGGGCAGATGAGCTGTATGAAACTACATTCCGAAGCGTGGAGCTTGCAACGACGCGCACCGGAATGGTCAGCCTGACTGCGCGGTTCGATCCCGTCAGCATGGACGGCGCAACGGTCAGCCGCGCCTACCTGCACAATCTGGACAACTTCCGTGCGCTTCAGCTGGGTTCCGGTGATACGATCCGAGTATATCGTGCCAATATGATCATTCCGCAGATTGCGTGTAATTTGACAAAGAGCGGTACCTACCGGCTTCCCATGTCCTGCCCCTGCTGCGGCGCGGTGCTGGAAGTTGGCGAAACGACCGGCAGAACACATCAGCTTTTTTGCAGGAATCGAAACTGCGCCGCAAGGCTGGTACAAAAATTCGTCCACTTCTGCGATAAAAAGCCGGATGAATATTGAAGGTCTGTCGGAGACGACGCTAGAAAAGCTGATCGGTCATGGATGGATTCATACGTTTGCAGATTTGTATGAACTGGAGCAGCATCGCGACGCGATCCTTCAAACGGATGGCTTCGGTGAAATTCAAAAGTCTTTCGAGCGGCTGCAAGCGGCCATTGAGAAAAGCCGCACCTGCACGCTGGCAAAATTCATTGCCGGGCTCGGTATTCCAACCGTCGGCCGTCATGCCGGTCACGAATCCAAGGCGCTGCTGAAATGACGCTGCGCCGTCACACTTGAAGAAAACCTCCGTTCAGCTGACGAAGGCGGTTTTGAATCCAAGAAATGCTTTTCTTCGCGGTTTTGGATCCACCCGAGCTTTACGGAGTGGCTGACCATGCACTGAGCGAAGCAAACGGCTTGCCGCCGTCGGAGCGTGCGGCAAAGGCGGTTCTTGCCGTCTGCCGGCGGCTGTCCGATACCGGCGACATGGTTTTCATTGAAAACGATGCGAAGCTGCTTTTGCAGAGACTGCCGGAGGATGTCAAAAATGTGCATTACCACGACGACGAGACGCACATTCGTCAGCTTCTGGAAAAATATGACCTTGTGCCGAGTCGCGGCATCTCTTTGGCTGCCGCCACGGTGCGCGGACTGATTCTGACCGTCTCACACAAGGAGCAAATAGGAGGACTGTACCCGCAGGTGCTGGAAACGCTGGTGTACGGCGCTTGCAGGGAGCTATTTGAATAAAAGGCCGCAGAAATGCGGCTTTTCCGAGACGCAGCGGTTAGCATCCTCTAACTGCATGACTGTGCGTATCGGTTAGGCAAATCTAACATCGAAAGGAATGAAAGAGATGCGAGAACACAAGAATTTCTGGGGCAAAAATGCCGGACGTTACGACCGCTTCATGCGAAAGGATCGGGCGGCGTATGACGAGATGTATGCGCTGATCCGGCCGGTCGTGAAAGCCAAAACGGTGCTGGAGCTGGCAACCGGCACGGGATTGATCGCAAAACACATCGTAAACGCGGCGGCGCACATCGAGGCGACGGATGCCTCCCCGGAGATGATCGCTGAGGCGAAGCGAGATACCCGCTCTGCCAAGCTGCACTTCTCCGTGCAGGATATGTTCTGCCTGCCCTACGCGAAGGAGTCCTTTGATGCGGTAATCGTGTCCAACGCACTGCACATCGTGCCGCAGCCGGAAAAGGCCCTTGCCGAGATCCGCCGGGTGCTAAAGGACGACGGTGTGCTCATCGCGCCGACCTTCACCCACGCGGGGAACTCGTTTTTTCCGGCAAGGTCAAAGCCATTTTTCATGAAGCTCGTAGGATTCCCTCTCCACAGCAAGTGGACGAGCGCGGAATACCTGCGCTTTCTAAGTCAGAGTGGCTGGACGGTGCGGAAAAGCGCTGTTCTGAAGGCATCCTTCCCGCTGACCTATGCGGAATGTGTGAAATCGGAGGTGTGATAAGATGTCATTTTTTGAGAACACCAGAAAGCCTGTGGGGCTTGGCGGGAAAATTATGGTCGCCATGATGAATGTCGGGCACAGCGCCGTGGCCCGGTGGGGGCTTCAATTTTTGAATGCTGCGCCGGACGCCAAGGTGCTGGACTGCGGCTGCGGCGGCGGGGCGAACATGAAGAAACTGCTGAAAAAATGCCCGCGGGGCGTCGTCAAGGGCATCGACTATTCGCCCGTCAGCGTGGAGAAGGCTCGAAGGCTCAACCAGACCGCAATTCAGGAAGGGCGCTGCGTGGTTCTGGCAAGGCAGCGTGGCGGATATGATCTTTGCGAAGGATTGGTTCGATGCGGTCACGGCCTTTGAAACCGTCTATTTCTGGCCCGATCTGCCGCAGTGCTTCCGGGAGGTTTACCGGGTGCTGAAGCCCGGCGGGACATTGCTCATCTGCAACGAGAGCAGCGGCGACACAGACAGGGACGAAAAGTGGACGGAGATTATCGGCGGCATGACCATCTACAAGGATGTTGAACTAAAGGCGTATCTGGAGCAGGCAGGCTTTCACAAGGTGCAGATACACAAAAAGAAAAGCTGGCTCTGCGTTACGGCGCGGAAATGAGGAGGGCTAAAGCATGAGCATTTTTGCATCCATCCTGCGCACGGCGTATAAGCTCTCCGGCGCGAAAAAGGCGTTCGCCTTGCCGGAGGATGCACTGCGAAAGGAAATTGAAAAGCAGAACCGGCATCGTGGCGTTTTTACGCCCACCGACCGCAAGGCATATTATGAAACGATCGCGGTAAACGGCTTTCCCTGCCTGATCGTGCGAGAGCATCCGAAGCCGTCCGAGCGCGCGATCCTCTACTTCTTCGGCGGCGGTATGGTGATCGGCCCGGACAAGGGCGACCTGCCTGTGATGCGTAAGCTCTGCCGCGAGACCGGCTGTGATGTGTGGTTTCCGTTTTACCCGCTCTGCATGGAACATTGTATTACCGAGACCTACGCGATGGTGTACGAATGTTATCGAAAAATGATTACACTGTACGGCGGCGGAAATGTCAGCACTTGTGGTTTTTCCTCTGGCGGTGCGCTGGCTTTGGGGATCGCGGCACACAACAACGCGCAGCCCGAGCCGCTGCCGCAGCCGAGACACATTGTCGCCGTATCCCCCGGTGAGGTGCCGTGGAACGATGCGGAAAAGGCGCGGATGCAGGCGCTCAATAAACGGGACGTTTCCATCGACTATGCCTTCATGGTGACGGTGGAAAAAATCATGCGGCATGGCTGCGAGAATGTGCCGGACTATATGCTCTCCGGCTCCCGGGGAGATTTTACCGGCGTAGGCGATATTCACTTCTTCTATTCTGCTGACGAGGTGCTCTACGGCGCATTGCCGGACTTTGAGGAAGCCTGCAAACGCGCAACTGTCCCCTATACGGTGTCCGCCCGCCCGAAGATGGTGCATTGCTACTGTATGCTGCCGATCTTCAAGGAGGCAAAGGAGGACTTTGCGAAAATCGTGGACATTTTGAAGAAATGATGCCGGAAACGGTCGTGTGATGATTGAAACACGGAGAGAAACCCATGGAACGCAAAGAGACCATTCGCGGTGCGTACCGAATGACGGGCGAAACAGTTTTTATGACGGCATGATCACCTGCTCTACTCTGAGCGGGAAAGCGGTGTGCCGCTTGGTGTGGGCAATGAACAAGGCGGAAAACGACGCCTATCTGGAAAAGGCACTGTCCGGTATTCCGGAGCATTTCTCCGGCAAGCTGCTGGAAGTGCCGGTGGGAACAGGGATTCTGACCATGCCGGTTTATCAGACTATGCCGGAGGCGGACATCACCTGTCTCGATTATTCGCCCGATATGATGAGGCAGGCACAGGAAAAAGCCGACCGTCTGCACCTGAAAAATGTAACCTTCCGGCAGGGAGATGTGGGGCACTCTCCTATGAAGACGACACCTTTGACATCGTTTTGTCGCTGAACGGCTTTCACGCTTTTCCCGGACAAGGAGGCGCTTATCGGGAGGTTTACCGGGTTTTGAAGCCCGGCGGAACATTCTGCGGCTGCTTCTATGTGATGGGCGAGCACAAGCGGACGGATTGGTTTGTCCGGCATATTTATGAAAAGGCGGGCTTCTTCACACCGCCCTATGAGACGGTCTCCAGTCTGAAAGCACGGCTGGATGGAATGTATACGGATGTGGACATGGGAAACCTGAAAAGCATGGCGTGGTTTGTCTGCCGAAATCATGCACGCAAGAAGAACAAGAAGGAGAACATCAGATGAAGGACAACGAGCTTCTATTCGACCGCAAAAGCCATGTGCTGTATTCCAAGCCCTACAAGAAGGAGATATCCGGGCAAAAATCGCCCTGCACTATCCGGAAACGGAGCGGGAGACAGTATGGGAAAAGGTGCAGCGGCAGTACGCGGTCTTTCTCTCCGACTGGCGCACCGATTTGGGCGGCAAAAAGAACTTCCACAACGGCGTAGGCGGCACCTACGACTGCATCGCCATCATGAGCTATTATGTGGTCTGCAAAGCCGTTTCATCCTTCCGTGAAATCGAAGAGATGGAGGAAAAATCTAATCCTGCCGACTTTCCGCAAGCTGAAATTTGTGGACTGCAACAAGCCGTTCTGGAGGAAGCTGATGTACAAGGCGTTTGTGCGGGCGAAATACGGCTGTGACAAATGGCACGATTACGAGATGTCGGTTGCGCCTTACGAAACAGGTAAGCCTATCTATTATGAATTTACGGCGTGCCCGGCAGCGGAGTTTGCTATTAAGCACGGTCTTACGGATATTATGCCCGCCCTGTGTAATGTGGACTTCGCGTCTATGGAGCTGCTCCGTGCAAGACTGGTGCGGACGACTACCTGTGTGGACGGTTGCCGATGCGACTATACTATCTGCGGCGACAAAGACCCGTATCTGAGCCGGACGCCTGATGCTTCGCGGTTCAACATTGCTGGTGGAAGAAAGTAAGGAGGCGATGACATCGGCTACACGGCGGGGAGATCAGCACCGCAGTCTACGAGAAGAAAGGCTTTTTCCATTTCGGGAAGAAGAAACAGTAAGATCATTCCGATGCCGCCATCGCGGCCATCGGTTTGACATATATTTTTATATAGGAGGACAATCATTATGAAAAAACTCGGTTTATTTGCAGCAGGCGTGCTGTTCGGCACGGCAGGCATCAAGCTGCTGGGCAGCAAGGATGCCAAGAAGGTCTACGCCCACACCACTGCTGCCGCACTGCGCGCCAAGGAGGGCGTGATGAAAATGGTCACGGCGGTGCGTGAGGGTGCGGAGGATGTTTATGCCGATGCGAAGGCAATCAACGAATGCCGCGCAGAGGCGGAGGCTGCTGCTGTGGTGGAGGACGCTTCTGCGGAGGAAAGCAAGGCGGAGTGAGCCATGAAATGCACGATCCTACATGATTTGCCGGGGCGGCTGCGGGTACACCTGTGCTGCGGGCGGATGACAGTATCCCAAGCGGATGTGCTGGAGTACTATCTGCTGGCGGTGGACGGCGTGCAGGCGGTCAAGGTCTACGACCGGACGCAGGACGCGGTGGTGCTCTATGAGGCGGAGCGCGGAAACATAATTCGTGCGCTGGCACAATTCTCCTTCGCCAAGGCGGAAGCTATGGAGCTGGTGCCGGAGCATACCTCCCGGGCACTGAACCGGGAGTTTGAGGACAAGCTGGCTATCGCCATCATGCGGCGGTGTATTTCACGCCTGTTCCTGCCGGTGCCCGTCACCACCGCCATCTCCCTTTCCGTTCCGTCAAGTACATCAAGGAAGGGGCTGCCAGGCGCTGCTGCAAGGCAGGCTGTCCGTCGCCGTGCTGGACGCCACCGCCGTCACGGTGTCCATGGCACGGGGCGATTTTGCCACCGCCGGCTCTGTGATGTTCATGCTGCATCTGGGCGAAATTCTGGAGAGTGGACCCACAAAAAGTCCGTGGCCGATCTTGCCTCCGCCATGAGCCTGCGGGTGGAGAGCGTCTGGCAGCAGGTAAACGGCACCGAGGTGCTGACGAAAATCACCGATGTGAAGCTGGGGGACCGTATCGTCATCCGCACCGGCGGCATGATCCCGCTGGACGGCCGGGTGGTGGAGGGGGAGGCCATGGTGAACCAGTCCTCCCTCACCGGCGAGTCCATGCCTGTGGCCAAGCATCCTGGAAGCCCCGTCTATGCCGGGACGGTGGCCATCCCCCATCGCGGTGCTGTCCGCCATGCGGAGAGCAGCGGCTATCACATCTCCGTCAAGGGCGGACGCTTTTGAGGCGGTGGCCAAGGCGGACACCATTGTGTTCGACAAAGACCGGCACGTTGACCTATGCGGACGCCCACCGTGGCGGCGGTCGCCCTCGGCGGACACGACGAGGCCGGAAAATGCTCCGGCTTTGCCGCCTGTCTGGAGGAGCATTACCCCCATTCCATGGCAAACGCCGTGGTGGCGGAGGCAAGCGGCACGGGCTCACCCACGAGGAGTACCATTCGCAGGTGCAGTATGTGGTGGCCCGGCATCTCCAGCATGGTGGGAGGGCAAGAAGGTCATCATCGGCAGCGCCCACTTCGTCTTTTTGAGGACGAGGGCTGCCGCATCCCGCGGAGAACAGCCGAAATTTGACGCGCTGCCCGCCGCGTATTCCCACCTGTACCTCTGCATGGACGGGGGAGCTGGCGGCGGTCATCTGCATCCACGATCCCCTGCGCCGGGAGGCGCGGGAGGCGGTAAGGGCGCTGCACGAGAGCGGCTTTACCAATGTGGTGATGATGACCGGCGACAACCGCCGCACGGCGGGAGACCGTGGTCGCCGAGGTGGG
>VOFG01003527.1_pt1 | contig 23887 bp, 37 predicted proteins | sample 5384171 | NCBI WGS metagenome assembly VOFG01 (sample SAMN12384726, study PRJNA508395) | human gut metagenome | isolation source: healthy gut F | host: Homo sapiens | reverse complement strand
GGGTGCTATCCTTCAGGCAAAATAAGGAAAGCGCTGAGTAATATTTTAAAGGAGTACAGGACATATGAGTAAATTGACAGGTGCGGAAATCGTTATAGAATGTTTGAAAGAACAGGGGTAGACACTGTTTTCGGATATCCGGGCGGTGCCATCCTGAATATATATGATGCGCTGTATCAGCACCAGAATGAGATCCCCATATTCTTACATCTCATGAACAGGGCGCTTCCCATGCAGCAGACGGATATGCCGGGGCAACTGGAAAGGTAGGCGTATGCCTGGCAAATTCCGGCCCTGGTGCGACTAACCTGGTAACAGGTATTGCTACTGCATATATGGATTCAGTTCCGGTAGTAGCTATTACCTGTAATGTGGCAAACAGCCTCTTAGGTAAGGACAGTTTCCAGGAGATCGACATTACCGGTGTGACCATGCCTATCACGAAGTACAATTTCATTGTAAAGACATTAACAAACTGGCAAAAGTGATCCGCAGGGCTTTGTCATTGCCCAGAGTGGAAGACCGGGCCCTGTTCTGGTGGATATTACAAAGGATGTAACCGCGGGCAAAAACAGATTATGAGTATCAGAGCCGGAGAAGATCGAACCACAGACCGATACCATTAAAGAAGAAGATATGGAGCGGGCTCTGGAAATGATCCGCAAGGCCCAGAAGCCATTTATTTTCGTAGGCGGCGGTGCTATTATTTCCAATGCTTCTGAAGAACTGCGTGTGTTTGCTCACAAAGATCCAGGCACCGGTTGCAGACAGTTTAATGGGTAAGGGCGCATTTGATGGTGCAGATGAACTGTATACAGGTATGGTTGGTATGCATGGAACTAAAACATCCAACTATGGCATTACTGAGGCAGACCTTTTAGTAGTAGTTGGCGCCAGATTCAGTGACCGTGTTATTGGAAATGCATCAAAATTCGCGAAAAACGCAAAAATTTTTACAGATTGACATTGACCGTGCAGAGATCAACAAGAATATCAAGGTTGACGCAAGCATCATTGGAGATGCTAAGACTATTTTACGCAGGTTAAATACCCATCTGGATCCTATTAACCATGATGAGTGGATCGCCCATATTGAACGTATGAAGGATATGTATCCGCTGCGTTACAATAAGAATGTACTTACCGGTCCTTTTATTATCCAGACTGTAAATGAAGTTACAGGCGGGGACGCTGTGATCGTAACAGAGGTTGGCCAGCACCAGATGTGGGCGGCCCAGTATTACAAATACCGTCAGCCCAGAACCCTTCTTACTTCCGGTGGACTGGGAACCATGGGATATGGCCTGGGCGCTTCTATTGGTGCTAAAATGGGCTGCAAGGATAAGACTGTTATCAACATTGCAGGTGATGGCTGCTTCCGCATGAATATGAACGAGATCGCTACAGCGACCCGTTACAATATCCCGTGATCGAACTGATCATCAACAACCATGTATTAGGTATGGTACGTCAGTGGCAGACGCTCTTTTATGGTAAGCGTTATTCTCAGACTGTTCTCAATGATTCTGTTGATTATGTAAAAGATCGCAGAGGCAATGGGAGCAAAAGGCTTACAGAGTGACCCAGAAAGAGGAGCTGGCTCCTGTATTAAAAGAGGCGATCTCTTTAAATATCCCTGTTGTCATTGACTGTCAGATCGGCTGCGACGACAAGGTATTCCCAATGGTATCTCCAGGAGCTCCTATCGCAGATGCATTTGATGATACAGACTTAAAAATCAACTAGTTCAGCGTTTTCATAGAAAAAATTCAACAGTTAACTGAAAATCTAAAAAGATTCAGATGAAATCTGCTTGAAAAATAAATGAAACGTTGTATAGTAATTTCTAACACCTTGGAACGTTACCGTGTTATTGGTTTATACTGGTAAAGTAACAGTAAAGACGGAATTATTTATACAAAAATTACTTATACAAGGGCGTATATACACAGGTGGCTTCTCTGTGTGATGCAGGAAAAATTTTTCTGTTTGCATCATGCAGGAAGCCCCCACATATAAATAAATGAGGGTACACAATTAATTCCAAGAGGAGGAGAATTATGAGCAGAGTTTACAACTTTTCAGCAGGGCCGGCAGTATTACCGGAAGAAGTCCTGAAAGAAGCAGCAGCAGAAATGCTGGATTACAGAGGCACAGGAATGTCAGTAATGGAGATGAGCCATCGATCTAAATCATATGAGACCATTATTGAAGATGCTGAATCAGATCTGCGCGATCTCTTACACATTCCGGAGAATTATAAGGTGCTTTTTTCTTCAGGGCGGCGGTTCTACCCAGTTTGCCATGGTTCCTATGAACCTGATGAAGAACCGCGTGGCAGATTATATCATTACTGGACAGTGGGCAAAGAAAGCGCATAAAGAGGCATCTATTTACGGAAAGGCAAATGCGATCGCTTCCAGTGCTGATAAGACTTTCAGCTATATTCCGGATTGTTCTGACCTGCCTGTATCTGAAGATGCAGATTATGTGTACATCTGTGAAAATAATACTATCTACGGAACAAAGTTCTGGACTCTCCCGAATACAAAGGGAAAGCTGTTAGTAGCAGACCAGTCTTCCTGTTTCTTATCTGAGCCTGTTGACGTATCTAAATATGGCCTGATCTTTGCAGGTGCACAGAAGAACGTAGGACCTGCAGGTACTGTTATCGTTATCATCCGTGAGAATCTGATCACAGAGGATGTATTAGAGGGAACACCTACCATGCTGCGTTACAAGATCCATGCAGATGCAAAATCCCTTTACAATACACCTCCTACATACGGCATTTACATGTGCGGCAAGGTATTTAAGTGGTTAAAGTCAAAAGGCGGCCTGGAAGAGATGAAGAAGATCAACGAGGAGAAGGCAAAAAGATCCTTTATGATTTCTTAGATGAGAGCAAGCTGTTCAAGGGCACTGTAGTAAAGAAAGACCGTTCTATCATGAACGTACCATTTATCACAGGAAATGAAGAACTGGATGCCTTATTTGTAAAAAGAATCCAAGGCAGCAGGACTTGAAAACTTAAAGGGACACAGAACAGTAGGCGGCATGCGTGCAAGTATCTACAATGCAATGCCAAAGGCCGGTGTAGAGAAGCTGGTTGAGTTTATGTCTGATTTTGAGAAGAAACATCTGTGATCTATATGAACACTATTTATGAGGACGAGGAGATAGTATTATGAAAAAAGATCCATTGCTTAAATCAATAGCAGCCTGCGGAACAGACCTGTTCCCGGCTGATTATGAGATAACTGACAATAAAGCAGAGGCAGACGCCTTTTTTGTACGAAAGCGCTTCTATGCATGAAATGGAGCTGCCGGAGGGACTTCTGGCAGTAGGACGTGCAGGTGCAGGTGTAAATAACATTCCTTTAGATGAGTGCGCAAAGGCTGGTGTGGTTGTATTTAACACACCAGGTGCCAATGCAAACGGAGTAAAAGAGCTGGTTCTTGCCGGTATGTTTTTAGCTTCCCGTGACATTGTAGGCGGTGATTAAATGGTGCCAGGATAATGCCCAGGACGAAAACATTGCAAAAACAACAGAAAAGAGCAAAAAAGCATTTGCAGGCTGGGAATTAAAGGGTAAAAAAGTTAGGTGTCATCGGACTTGGCGCTATCGGTGCTGAGGTTGCAAACGCAGCTACCCATCTGGGAATGGAAGTTTACGGTTATGACCCATATATTTCTGTTAATGCAGCATGGAGACTTTCCAGAAATGTAAAGCACATCACCAATGTAGATACTATTTTTTCAGGAGTGCGACTATATTACCGTTCATGTGCCGCTGTTAGAGTCCACCAAAGGCATGATCAATAAAGATAAACTGGATATGATGAAGGATGGCGTGGTGATCTTGAACTTTGCAAGGGATACTCTTGTAAATGATGACGATATGGCTGCAGCACTGGAGGCTGGAAAAGTTGCCCGTTATGTCAGCGATTTCCCAAATCAAAGGTAGTACATATGAAAAATGTGATCCTCACCCCACATCTGGGTGCTTCCACAAGAGAGTCTGAGGACAACTGTGCGGTAATGGCAGTAAAGGAGATCACAGATTATCTGGAAAATGGTAATATTAAAAATTCTGTTAATTATCCGGCCTGCGATATGGGTGTATGCCAGACAGAAAGCCGTATTGCCGTTCTTCATATGAATATCCCAAATATGATCGGACAGATTACTGCAATACTGGCAGCTCAGGGCGTAAACTATTTCTGATATGACTAATAAGGCCGTGATAAGTTTGCGTATACCTTATTAGATCTGGAACACAAGCCAGAAGAGGCAACTGTGGAGAAATTAAAGGCCATTGATGGCGTTTACGGGTACGCATAGTGAAATAAAAGGGCGGATCAGAAGGAGAAAAAAATGGCAGTAGTAAAACCATTTATATGCATCAGACCTGCAAAGGAAAATGCAGCAAGGTTGCAGCCCTTCCTTATGACGTATACAACAGGAAAGAGGCGTGTGCGGCTGTAGCAGGAAATCCTGTTTCTTTCTTAAATATTGACAGGGCGGAGACTCAGTTTTCTGATGATGGATACTTATGCAGATTGTGTGTATGAAAAAGCGAGAGCTTTTTAGATACCCAGATCGCAGAAGGTGTGTATGTTACAGATGCAGGGAGACCATTATTATCTGTATGAGCTGACCATGGATGGACGCAGCCAGACAGGGATCGTTGCCTGCAGTTCCATTGATGATTATGTAAACGGAGTGGTCAAGAAGCATGAAAACACCAGAGAGGATAAGGAATTAGACCGTATCCGCCATGTGGATACAGTTAATGCCCAGACTGGCCCGATCTTTCTGGCTTATTGACAGAATGAGACCCTTAAAGGCATTGTAGCAACAAGAAAAAGGCAAAACCGGTTCTTTTATGATTTGTATCCGATGACGGCATCCGTCACCGGGTATGGAAGACGGACGATCCGGCACAGACTGCGCTATTGAGGCAGCTTTGCAACAATTCCGGCTACCTATATTGCAGACGGACATCACAGAGCAGCCTACTTAAAACGCAGGGCAGAAAACCCTGGATATACAGGTGAAGAGCCATTTAACTACTTCCTGTCTGTTTTATTCCCAGATGAGGAATTGATGATCCTTCCATACAACCGTGGTTGGGATTTAAAATGAATACAGGAACAGTTCTTTGAGGCAGTAAAGGAAAAGTTCGAACTGGAAGAAATTGAAAAAGAAACCTTACGCACCGGCTGAAAAAAGGAACTTTCCCGGCATGTACCTGACACAACACCTGGTATGCTTTTTAAGGTACTTCCCAGTACAGGAGCGCTGATCCGGTAAAGGGACTGGATGTTTCTATTTTACAAGACCAGCTGTTAGGGACCGGTACTTGGCATCGGTGATCCAAGAACGGATAAGCGTATTGATTTTATCGGCGGGATCCGGGGATTAAAAGAGCTGAACGCCGTGTAAGGGAAGATATGGAGATTGCCTTTTTCCATGTATCCCACTTCTATTGAAGAGAGCTTTTAGCAGTAGCAGATGCAGGCCTTTTAATGCCGCCGAAGTCTACCTGGTTTGAACCGAAGCTGCGAAGTGGGTTGTTTATCCATAAATTAAGTTAAATAAAAGTTGAATGAAAGCCGTCCGGCAGTTGCCGGGCGGCTTTTTCCCGATCTGCGCAATAAGGAAGATTATGACAGGTGGCTGCATTTGATGTACATCCTGAAAAGATGGCGGGTTATACAGATGTTACGCAGGGGGAATATCTTTCGTCTGGTATACCCGTCTCCATTCTTTGGTTCCGTCTACTTTTATGGTCTCACACTGATTCTTTTGTAGAAATTTCACCAGTTCGTAGCAGTTGATCCAGATCTCGTGGTCACTTTCTTTCTGGGATTCGTCAAAAACCAGCTCCAGACCGAAGTGGAGGTGGGGTTCTTCTATGTTGTTGGTGTTCTCTTTGGAGCTGTAGCCGGTGCGCCCCATATAGCCGATAACGTCTCCGGCCTGACTAGACTGCCTTCTTTTTAAATCAGACTGGAAGGGGTAGTTTTCCGCAGGTGAGCGTAGTAATAATACCGCTTTTTATCAAAGCTTCGATCCCGATCCGCCAGCCTCCGTATTGGTTCCAGCCAAGGGCTTCTACATACCCGGATTCTACGGCGATAATGGGAGTTCCCACCTGTCCCATCATGTCGTGTCCTAAGTGGCGGCGCCTGAAGCCGTAGCTGCGTGAAACACCGAAATCGTCAAAATCATTGTAGGGGAAGTTTTTGCCAGCGGGAAGAAGGCCTTTCAGGCCGTATTTTGTGACCCAGACAGTATCGGGCACAGTTTCGGATGATTGCGGCACCTGCGGCACTTCATCTGCCGGTATTTCCGCCTGAAATGTCCCTACCATTCCGTCTAACACCGCCCCATAAGCCTGTTTGTAATAGTCATAATATTTCATATCTTTTGTCAGCTCTTCCATAGTCGAGTCCCCATTGATCAGCTGCTCTGCCACCTTTTCCATGTCACTTTTCTTATATCTGGAAAAATCCCCGCCATAGCGTGTTCCAAGATACGCCAGCAGATCCACCCAGTTTAAATGTATTTCCGCCTGGCAGGTATCCACATCGTACCGGAAAGCCTGATCTAACGCCTCGCTGGTCACATTAAAATCTACCCATTTAATAAATTTGCGGGATGCCTGAAAATATCAGTCTGCCGGTCTGTTTTCTTCATAAAAAAGACAAAGGCATAAAAAAGCATCAGGACAAAAAGTTCCATACCAATAAAGACAAATGAATGAAATGAATATTTCTTAGAAAAAGACATAATATCCCCCTTTTTGTTAAAATGTACTTTCGGAGTCTTTTTGTACCTGTTTTACATATTTCCGGCCTTTTGGCCCTGGTATCATCATATGTCCTGATCACGGTCAATATGCCAGTGGCTCCCTTTGTTAGAAAATAGGAATTATGTTATAATGAGCGCAGGGAAAAACAAGCGGCTGCGCAGCAGACATTTGTTTTTCACAAGCCATTAACGAAGGTTCCGCCTGCGAAAGCAGGCAGTAGAGCGCGAATGCACGGGGAACCTGAGTTTAAGATAAAATAAGGAATGGACCGATCATGCTAAAAGGTCCCCGATCAGGCAGTATAAAATGAATGTACTCTCGGAATCTTTCCTGCACCTGCTTTTGCGGCCGATTTTCTGCCAGTCGCACCCCAATTTTATCAACGTACGCACCGCGTACGCCTCTGAAATTGGGGGTACAACTGACAAAAATCTTCTCGCAAAATCAAGTACAAAAGATTCCGAGAGTACATAATGATCGCAAGGAGGACAAAAAATGCAGAATTTTGAATTTTATGCACCAACCCGGATGATTTTTGGAAAAGATACCCACAAGCAGGTGGGAAAACTGGTAAAGGAATATGGCTTTAAGAAGGTTTTCGTTCATTTTGGCGGTGCAAGTGCGAAAAAGAGCGGGCTTCTTGATACTGTATTAGATGCTTTAAAGGCAGAAAATATTGATTATGTGACTTTAGGCGGCGTTCAGGCAAACCCCACACTGGCGATGGCAAAAGAAGGCATTGAGCTGGGAAAAAAGGAAGGCGTTGATTTTATCCTGCTGTAGGCGGCGGAAGTGTGATCGACTCAGCAAAATGCATTGCAGACGGCATTGCAAACCCGGATGTAGATGTGTGGAAGTTTTATATGAAAGAGGAAACTCCAAAGGCTGCTCTTCCGGTGGGCGTTATCCTTACATTATCTGCAACCGGCAGTGAGATGAGTGCTTCCAGCGTTATCACAAATACAGAGCTGGGATTAAAACGAGGATTTAACAGTCCCGGACACAGACCATTATTTTTCAATCTGCAATCCGGAGCTGACCTATACAGTAAGCCCATTCCAGACTGGCTGCGGAGCAGTAGATATCATGATGCATACATTAGAGCGTTATTTCAGTATTGGGAGAACACACCATTATCTGACCGCATTGCAGAGGGAGTTTTAAAGACTGTGATCCTGGCTGGAAAAGCTGCGCTGGAAAACCCGGATGACTATGAGGCAAGAGCATCTATTATGTGGGCAGGAAACCATTTCACACAATGATCTGACCGGTCTTGGAAGAGATGTTTTTATGGCAGTACATCAGATGGAGCATGAATTGTCCGGTATGGATGAGAAGATTGCCCACGGCGCAGGGCTTTCTGCTTTATGGGCATCCTGGGCTAGATATGTATATAAGGATGATGTGAGCCGTTTTGCCCAGTATGCAGTGAATGTATGGAATATTGAGATGGATTTTGAGCATCCGGAAAAAACTGCTTTAGCAGGTATCCAGGCAACAGAAGATTATTTCAAGAGCCTGGACATGCCGGTTTCTTTAAGAGAGCTGAATGTAGATCCTGCATCATTTGAAGAACTGGCAGAAAAAATGTACTAACTACGGCAAAAGAACACTTGCGGGTATCAAGGTATTAGATAAGCCGGATATTATTGAAATCTATAAAATGGCATATTAAGATATTGGGGTCATATTTTGACCCTTCTGATGCAGGTAATGCACAGATAAAAATAAAAACAGTCTCCAGAAGGAAAACATTCCTGCACTGGAGGCTGTTTTATTATCCTATATTTGCACAAGACTGCCAAAAGCAGGTTCTGCAGAAAAAATTATAGTTCAATGATCTCCCCATCATCAGGAACCAGCAGATTTCCATGATAATATTCTTTTCCTTCTGCTGTGTAAAGTTCTTTCCTGTGGCTTAAATTCTTATCTTCAGTATGCCACAGTACCAGATTGGGGATAGAAAGGCTTTCAGCCAGTTCACAGGCTTCTTTACCGTGCTGTGGTGTTTTTCATAAGGTTGAAGCGTTCCCGGTCCCCGTAGAGACAGAAAGCTTCATGTAAAGCCACTGGCTGCCTTCTACATATGGCTTACAATCCGGGATTGTAAGGTTCGTCTCCGGCGCAGGTGAATTTCTTCCCGTTTTTCAGCATCATGGTGAAGCCGAACTGCTTTGCCTTTGTAGATAAAATATCAAAGAAAGTCACATCATAGTCTAAAATAGAGACAGTTTCCCCGTCTTCTACCGGGATCAGGAAAATCTGTTCACCGATCATTTTGTAAAATTTTCCCTGAAGGGTTAAACGGCATAAAGTGGAAATCGTATCCACAAGCCCGGGATGACAGTATATGCGAAGCTCTCCCCTCATATTTTCCTTTTTTTATGGCAGTGGCGTATCATGCGGACCATCCAGACAATGCCAAGGATATGGTCGGTGTGCTCATGAGTGACGAAAATATGGTGGATGTGGGACATGTCCACATTCATCTTTTTCAAGGATGCCTAAAATGCCATTGCCGCCTCCGGCATCTACCATGAAAAATTCATTTCCGTCTTTTTATGGCAAAACAGGTATTGTAGCAGTGCGTTGCCTGGGCATTTCCTGTGCCGAATACATATAATTCTTCCATACTTTTTAAGTCCTTTCTTCTCTGAATAGTTAACAAACTGTAAGATTGTGTTCCTATGGAAAAACTTTTATTTTCAATAAGAATATGGTACTATAAACTTATATAAAAACGCAAGGTTCTTCACACAAAGGCTATTTTTAACACTTTAAAGTAAAAGACTCCCGGATCACATAAAAATACTAAGGGCGTTAAATGATAGAAGAACAGGCGAAAATTGGGGAATGTATATATGAGGACATGGCGTATCTGCAACTTTAGCGCGGGAATATCCGTCGGTGAAAGAGGCCACCAGTGAGATCATCAATTTAATGGCGATCTGCAATCTGCCAAAAAGGAACGGAATATTTTTTCAGTGACCTTCATGGGGAATATGAAGCATTTATCCACCTGTTGCGGTCTTCTTCCGGTATTATCCGGGAAAAGATCAAGGAGACCTTCGGGCATCTGATCCCGGAAGAAGAACAGCTTCAGTTAGCGAATCTGATCTACTATCCGAACGCCATCTGCCGCGGATGATGAAAATGGGGCGTTATACGGAAGACTGGCAGAAGATAACCATTTACCGGCTGGTCCAGATCGCCGTGAGGTGTCTTCTAAATATACACGTTCCAAGGTAAGAAAGAAAATGCCAAAGGAGTTTGCGTATATCATTGATGAGCTGCTCCATGTAGACTATACAGATGAGAATAAAAAGCTGTATTACAATGAGATCATCCATTCTATTATTGATAGCTGTATTGCGGACAAGTTTATTGCGGCTTTATGCTACCTGATCCAGAACCTGACCATTGACAATCTTCATATCATCGGTGATATTTTTGACCGTGGTCCAAGAGCGGATATTATTATGAAAGAACTGATGAATTTCCATGACGTAGATATCCAGTGGGGAAATCATGATATATCCTGGATGGGAGCGGCAACTGGCAACCTGGCCTGTATCTGCAATGTACTCAGGATCGCTATCAGCTACAACAGCTTTGATGTGCTGGAAGACGGATATGGCATTAATCTGCGCCCGCTGTCCATGTTTGCAGCAAAGGTTTACCAGATGATCCATGTGTTCAGTTTATGCCAAAAAGATATCCTGGATGAAAACATTTATGATGCAGTAGATCCGGGACTGGCGGCTAAGATGCACAAGGCTATTGCTGTGATCCAGTTTAAGGTGGAAGAGGCTATTATCCAGCGCCATCCGGAGTATGAGATGGAAAACCGCATGCTTTTAACGGCAGTAGATTACCAAAAAGGTACAGTTATGATCGATGGAAAAGAATATCCTATGCTGGATATGAATTTTCCAACCATTGATCCGAGAAACCCACTGGAACTGACCAGAGGCGAAAAGGAGCTGTTGCGTACGCTCTGCGCTTCTTTCCGCCACAGTGAGGTTTTACAGCGCCAGGTGAAATTTATTTATTCCCATGGCGGCATTTACAAGTGCTATAATTCTAATCTGCTGTACCATGGATGCATCCCTATGAAGAAGGACGGCACGTTTGATGTTATTATGATCAATGGAAAGGGTTATCAGGGAAGATCCCTTATGGATTTCCTGAACCGCCAGGTGCATAATGCATATTTTCTTCCAGATGGTTCAGACGGCAAGGAAGAGGCACTGGATCTGATGTGGTATCTGTGGTGCGGTGCAAAGTCACCTGTATTTGGAAAAGCCAAGATGACGACTTTTGAGCATTATTTTGTAGAAGATGCGGCCACCCATAAAGAGATGATGAATCCTTATTACAAATTGTGTGAAAAAGTGGAAGTCTGTGACCAGATTTTAAAGGAATTTGGTTTAAAGACCGAGGGTTCCTATATAATCAACGGACATGTTCCGTTAAGTTAAAGATGGGAAAACCGGTCAAAGCAGGGGAAAGCTGTTTGTGATCGACGGAGGCCTTTCAAAATCATATCAGAGCACTACCGGAATTGCAGGATATACATTGATCTCTAATTCTCATCATCTGGCATTGGCAGAGCACATGCCATTTCGATCCGAAAAAAGGACAGTACACCAAAGGTATCTGTAGTAGAGAAGTTAAAGACTAGGGGTTATGGTGGCAGATACGGATAAGGGACAGGAATTAAAGGAACAGATCTCAGATCTGAAGGAATTAGTGGCAGCATACCGGGAAGGAGCTATAAAGGAAAGGGCTGAATAATGACCAGAGCAGAATTTTTACAGGGATTAAAGACAGAATTGGAAGGCCGTGTTCCGTATTCTGTGATCCAGGAAAATATCAGATATTATGATTCTTATATTTTAGATGAAGTGAATAAAGGGGCTGATGAGGCAGAGGGCGATCGAAAGCCTGGGAGGTCCCAAGATCATTGCAAGGACCATTGTAGACGCGGCTCTTGATACAGAGGACCGGCCGGACGGTTATGAGACTTACGGATCTGGTAAAGCACAGGAAGAGGATGCCGGTCCTGGAAACCGGGAATACAGCGGGCCTTATGGAACTGTGGACAGAGAAGATAGTTATGGTGACAACTACCGGAGAAATGTACATTATGTGGATTTCAGCAAATGGTATGTGAGACTTGCAGCAGGACTGATCGTGTTTTTCGTTATTTTCCTGCTCATGAGCCTGTTCTTTGGAATCATAGGATTGGCTGGCTGGATCTTATCTTATATCTGGCCTGTGCTTCGATCTTAACGATCATCTGATGTTTAAGGGGTCAAAGATAATGGGGCAGTTGTCTTAATGTATATGGGCAGGTAAATTTGGGATTGAAAGTAACCTGCGGACAGTAAGTCATAAAATGAGGGGATGTTAAAAACATCCTCTTTTTTGTTGACAATTTTGTGAAAAAATAATATAATCATGTTGTTGGTTCGTAATAAATCCGTAACAATTCTATTTCTACTATTTCGACAGTTAGGAGACTTTCAGCGTGAAATTTGCTTTATTACAGAGACATGCGGTAAAGGTTGCCGCAGGTCTTTTTCTTTATCAGGTATTCTTTTTGTAAATCCAACTGATAGTCTGGCCGCTTCTAAAAGTGCAGAGGTACAGACACGTTCTTCTTATATGGTGACTATCGCAGCACCTGCTGTAGAGGTGCATCTTTCTGCCAATGAACACAGCCGTTCTGTAGGCGAGGTAAAACGTGGACAGACTTATGAGGTCCTTTCTAATCTGGGAAACGGCTGGGTGAAGATCAGCACAGGAAATGGTGATGGTTATATCAAAACTTCCGAAAGGCATCTTTAGTTGAAAAAAATCAGGAGACAGTGGATCTTTCTGTCAGACAACGCCGCCAGACTGTAGAATTTGCTCTTCAATGTTTAGGTGGAAGCTATGTTTTCGGTGGAGTTGACCCCAATAAGGGAGTTGACTGCTCTGGTTTTACCCGCTATATCTTACAGCACGCGGCTTCTGTCAGCCTTCCTCATTCTTCCAGAGGACAGGCAAACTGTGGGACTCCTGTCTCAGAAGAGGAGATGCAGCCGGGAGATCGATCTTCTACGGTGATGGCGGAGGCATCAATCATGTGGCAATGTATATTGGGAATGGACAGGTAGTTCATGCTTCTACAGAAGCTACAGGTATTAAGACTTCACCTTATAATTACCGTAAGCCGGTGAAGATAGTCAGTGTTTTAAGTTAATAGTATTATTTACAGCCCTGGTACAGAAATAACACCGGGGCTTTTTTCTGCTTTTCTGCTGGGAAAAATGCTGCTGGCAGGTTCTGAAAACCATGTTTACAGGTGGTATGCCGGTTACAATATGTGAAATAATTGTGAAATCTGTCGAAAACATGAACAAATATTAAAAAAAAAATAAATATATTGACGGATGATTTATGTGTGGTATAATACAAATGTAATTAACGTAACATTTGTGTAATATTTAGACGCAGCTATTTAACATAAACCGTAACAAATAGGATGGGATGAAGATGCATAATATTTTTGGTAAACTGGTTAGAACAGGACTTGTATGTGGAATGCTGATGATGACAGTTCCGATGACGTCCATGGCAGCTATTGGACCTGGATTTGAAGAAGGCACATACATTGCCACTATTACCGCAGACAGTGTTAACATCAATAAGGCAAAAGATAGCGAAGAGGTTCTGACCACTGCCAAAGCAGGAGATACATATGAAGTTTTAGAGGATCTGGGAAATGGATGGATGAAGATGCGCGTAAATGATACAGAAGGCTATCTTCCTGCTTCTGAAAATGCAGAGGTAGAAGAAGCGGAAGCAGGCGAGATTGAGGGATCCAGAGAAAAGCCATTGAGTCTTCTGGCAACTATAAGAGAGAGCAGCTTGTAAGTTATGCGCTTCAGTTTGTAGGTGGACCGTACCGTTATGGCGGCAGTGATCCACGTACCGGAACAGACTGCTCCGGTTTTACCAGATATGTCTATCAGCATGGTTTAGGTATTTCCTTAAACCGTTCTTCTGGCAGTCAGGCATCCCAGGGAACAGCAGTCAGCGCTTCAGATATGCAGCCAGGCGATCTGCTTTTTTTATGGAAGCGGAAAGGGCATTAACCATGTAGCAATGTACATAGGAGACGGAAAAATCGTTCATGCTTCTACAGAAGCAACTGGTAAGGTTTCCAACTGGAATTACAGAAATCCGGTGAAAATCGTGAGTATGCTGGGATAAAAGGGATAATTAAGAAAAGGAACAGGCTCTTCTGCTGACTGCAGAAGGGCCGCTTTTGCAGGTTGGGAAATCTGCATCCATGTACTCTCGGAATCTTTTTGTACTTGATCTTGCGTGAAAGACTCCGAGAGTACATCATCTAAAAGGGGAGAAAAGCCGATAGGGAGCTATCCTGGCTTTTCTCAAGGGGGAGTATAAATAATTAATAAGGATGAGGCTGTGGTTTAAGGAAACCATGTTGCCTCACATTAGTTATAATATAAATACAGGGAAATTGCGGAAATTCCCTGAAAGCTGCGTATAAACAAGATGATTCAGCCATAATAAAGCTGTAACTTAAAGTTGAATATGAAAAATATCTTTTTGGAGGTATTGAAATGGCAAAGAATGACTATAGCAATGATTGCAGTAACCGTTACAGCAACCAGATGGATGGTTGCAGCAACATGAATCAGGAAAAACAAGACAAAAAACAAGAGCGAAAATAAAACAGAAAAATACTACCCGCACTACTTCAAAAATAATGCAAAGAACAACTGCAGAAATAAAAACGGAATATTAAAACTGTAAAACTGTCATGAAGAAGTGACCGCTTCAGGTAAAAACGGAATACCTGAAGCGGTCATTTTTGCTGCGATCACGGATTGTACCCATCAGACAGGACGGGCATATATTGATAATAGGAAGACTTGTCTATAACGTTTTGAAATAGTTCATATGTCCGCATATATGAAAAGATTCCTGAGTGAACATAAAGGAAAGAAGGTGGAAAGATGACTGGTTTTCCAATGCTTCCTTATTGGGAATTTGACCGGTGGAGAGAAATGGGCGGGTACAACGTATTATTGATCTCAGGTGTCCGTGGCAGTATGAAAAAGAGCGGATCCGCGGAAGTGAAAATATTCCCCTATGATGAGTTCTGGGATCATATGGATGAGATAAATTATGGGGAAATGACCGTATTCTATTGTGAAAAGAGGCGCTAAGAGCATGGTCATCTGCCGTGATCTGTGGCGTATGGGATATGAGGTGGCGATCTTGCCGGTGGAATGATGAATTACAGAGGGAAATACATTGACAGATAGCAGTTTCGGGCTGTAAGATATAATGGTGCAGGAGAAAAACAAGCGCCGCTGTAAGGCGGCATTTGTTTTTCTTGCACCATTAACGAAGATTCCGTCTGCGAAGCAGACAGTAGAGCGCAAAGCGCGGGGAATCTGAGTTTGCGATGTAACGAATGCCCCGCCTGCGTTAGCAGGCAGTAGAGCGCGACAGCGCGTGGGCATGAGTGGACCGGCACCATTAACGAAGATTCCGTCTGCGAAGCAGAACAGTGGCGCGCAAAGCGCGGGGAATCTGAGTTTGCGATGTAACGAATGCCCCGCCTGCGTCAGCAGGCAGTAGAGCGCGACAGCGCGTGGGCATGAGTGGACCAGCACCATTAACGAACAGAAGGAGCAATTTTATGAAGATTTTATTCGCATCTGATATCCACGGTTCTGCGTATTACTGCCGCAGACTGTTAGACATTTATAAAGAAACAAAAAGCATCCAGAATGGTCATTTTAGGGGACATCCTTTATCATGGCCCCAGAAATGATTTCCAAAGGAGTATGCTCCAAAGGAAGTCATTGCCATGTTAAATCCATTAAAGCGACCAGATCTACGCTGTACGCGGCAACTGTGATGCGGAAGTAGACCAGATGGTGCTCCGGTTCCCGATCATGGCAGATTATGCCCTGTTAGAATTAAACGGCAAGACATTTTATGCAACTCACGGACATGTATTTAATCAGGATCATCTGCCTCCTATGCAGGCTGGAGATATTCTGGTACATGGACATACACATTTGCTGAAAGCGGAAAAAGCAGAAACAGAATGTGGGACGATTACCGTATTAAATCCAGGCTCTGTTTCTATTCCTAAAAGGTGGAAATCCAAATACATATGCGATCCTGAAGATGGAATATTTACCATTTATTCCCTGGAGGGCGAAGTGGTAAAAGAAATTAAGCTGTAAAAAGTAATATGAAGCTGTAAAAAGTAATATGAAACAGAAAAGTGAAATGAATTTAGAACTGTGAGGAAAAAGGATTGAAGCAAACCTATGAACTGATCGCACCCTGTCATTTTGGACTGGAAGCTGTATTAAAAAAGAGATCATTGATCTGGGATATGAGATTTCCCAGGTGGAAGATGGAAGAGTCACATTTATCGGTGATGATGAGGCAATCTGCCGTGCAAATGTATTTTTACGCACTACAGAGCGTATTCTGTTAAAAAGCAGGCAGCTTCCGGGCTGAGACCTTTGAGGAACTGTTCCAGGGAACAAAAAGCTATTGCATGGGAAGAATTTATCCCGGAAGATGGAAAATTCTGGGTGGCAAAGGCTTCTTCCATTAAGAGCAAGCTGTTCAGCCCTTCTGATATCCAGTCCATTATGAAAAAGGCCATGGTAGAGCGGATGAAAGAGCATTACCATGTATCCTGGTTCCCTGAAGATGGGGCAAAATTCCCCTTGCGCGTATTTTTGTATATAAGGATATTGTTACCATTGGTATTGATACCAGTGGTGATTCCTTCATAAAAGAGGCTACCGCACCCCTTACCAGCAAGGTCTCCTATTACAGAAACACCGGTTGCAGCACCGATCATGCTTACTCCGTGGAATAAGGGACCGTATTCTGGCATCCATTCTGTGGAAGCGGTACGTTCCTCTATTGAGGCAGCCATGATGGCAGCCAATATGGCACCAGGTATGAACCGCTTTTTCTTATCTGAAGACTGGAAGAATATTATTAAAAGAAAATGCTGGTATGATGCCATGGACGAAGCAAACGATCTATTGATGATACAGTAAAAGTAGATATCCAGGGCGATATTGACGGGGATATTGTGAAAGCAGCCAGAGCCAATGCCCAGTTCCAGGTGTGGGACCATACGATCCATTTCCAGCAGCGTCCGGTAAACGCCTCAGCCATCCGAAGAAATATGGTTTTATTATTTCCAACCCGCCTTACGGCGAGCGTATTGAAGAGAAAAAAGAACCTTCCGGCTCTGTATACAGAGATCGGTGAGCGTTTTGCAGCTTTAGATGCCTGGTCCATGTATCTCGATCACATCTTATGAGGATGCGGAGAAATACATTGGCCGTAAGGCAGACAAGAACCGCAAGATCTACAATGGCATGTTAAAAACCTATTTCTATCAGTTCATGGGTCCCAGACCGCCAAAACGCAGTCAGGAGAACCGAAACGTTGATTAAAAAAGAATAAAAATCCAATTAAAAAAAGCCGTTTCCATATTTATGGGAGCGGCTTTGCCTCGAATAATGTGTGTTGATCCTTCTTTCAGTCTGCCTTGCGGGCTGTAAAAAGCATTCCAGCAATACCGGAAAAAGATCAGACAGGAGAAAATCGGCAGCAGGAGCAGATGAAAAGAAAGCAAGGATACAGATCCTGGTCAGGAGAAAAAACTCAGGCAGGAAAAGATACACAAAACAGTGGGAAAAGCACAGCACAAGATGATGGAAGCACAGCGGGTCCGCCGGTTATCTGGAACCGTAAAATGCCTGAGGATGTAGTTTTACCGGCTTCTTACGATTACAGGGAACAGGACGTGCACCTAAGATCGGCAATCAGGGATCTCTTGGCACTTGCTGGGCGTTTGCTTCTCTGACTGCCCCTGGAATCTACGCTGCTGCCGGATCAGAAAGAAACATTTTCTGTGGGTCATATGTCCATGCACAATCATTTTCTTCTGGGGCAGGACGAAGGGGAGAATACACCATGTCCATGGCTTATCTTCTTTCCTGGGAAGGACCGGTGTGGGAGTCAGAGGATCCTTATGGTGATGGAATTTCCCCAGATGGCTTAAAAGCAAGGGAACATGTACAGGAGATACAGATCCTGCCGTCAAAAGATTATGAAGCTATTAAAAGGGCTGTTTATTTAGAAGGTGGTGTGCAAAGCTCCTTATATACATCTATGCAGGATTATGAAAGTGAGTCTATTTATTACAATCGTGACACCAATTCCTATTGCTATATTGGTACGGAGAAGCCTAACCATGATTCTGTGATCGTAGGCTGGGATGATGATTTCCCGAAAGAAAATTTTAATATGGATCTGGAAGGAGACGGAGCCTTTATATGTACTAACAGCTGGGGCGAAGATTTTGGAGACCAGGGGTATTTTTATGTATCTTATTATGATACTAATATTGGAGTCCATAATATTGTATACACGGGAATTGAACCTACTGACAATTATGACAAAGATATACCAGAGCGATCTTTGCGGCTGGGTAGGTCAGATCGGGTATGGGAAAGATACAGCCTGGTTTGCCAATGCTTATCGCACAGAAAAAAAAGGGAAGAGCTGGCGGCAGCCGGTTTTTATGCAACAGGGCCGGATACAGAATATAAGATCTATGTGGCACGTTATCTTCCGGACAAGGACGGTTCAGATGCTGCAGGAAAAAGACAGGTTCAGTCAAGGACCATGGCCTGAATCCGCTTTTTAAACAGGAGGACTCTTTTTTAGCAAAGGGAGTTTTAGAGTATTCAGGCTATTATACGATCCCTTTTCGATCAAAAAAATAGTATTGGACCAGGGGAAAAGTTTGCTATAATAGTGGAAATAAAAAACGCCGGATACTGTTCATCCTTGTAGCTATTGAATATGATGCCGGAGATGGTATTGCCCAGGTGACAATGGCAGACGGCGAAGGTTATTTAAAAAGCCACAATGGTTCTCTGTGGGAGCATGTAGAAGAGACCCAGAAGTGCAACCTGTGCCTGAAGGTGTATACAGACACAAAATAAACAGGGAAAAAGCCAACACATGGTACAAAGGGTGATAACAAGGAAAATAATAAAGAAAAAAAATCATATTTGCAACGGGAAATGCGGGAAAGATGCGAGAAATCCGTGCTATTCTGTCTGACCTGGGATTGCCAGTGCTGTCTATGAAAGAAGCAGGTGTTGTCCTGAATATTGTAGAAGATGGTAAAACATTCGCGGAAAATGCAAAAATTAAAGCAATGGCAGTGTGGAAGCAGACAGGAGGCATTGTGCTGGCAGACGATTCAGGTCTGGCCGTGATTATATTGGAGGCGAGCCAGGTGTTTACTCTGCCAGATATATGGGAGAAGATACCTCTTATGAGATCAAAACCGAAATATCATTGAGCGTCTGGCAAATGCCGAAGGAAAAGAACGCAGTGCCCGTTTTGTCTGTAACATTACCGCTGTCTTAGAAGATGGAAGGGTGATCAGAGAGAAGCTGCCATGGAAGGATTGATCGCAAAGGAGCCTGCAGGAGACGGCGGTTTTGGTTATGATCCAATCTTTATCTTCCGGAGTTTGGAAAAAACTTCTGCAGAGCTTACCATGGAAGAGAAGAACCGAATCAGCCACAGAGGAAAAGCATTAGAGGCAATGAAACAGGCCTTTAAAGGAAGAGGTTGCAGAAAAATGAAGATATTGATCGTTAGCGATACACACAGAAAAGATGAAAATCTGAAGTGGGTGATCAGGAAAACAAAGCCTTTTGATATGCTGATCCATCTGGGAGATGCAGAGGGAAGCGAATACGAGATCATGAAATGGGTGGATAAAGGCTGTGATCTGAAATGATCATGGGAAATAATGATTTCTTTTTCTCAGTTAGAACGGGAAAAAGGAGATCATGATCGGTAAGTACAAGGTGCTTCTCACCCACGGACATTATTATAATGTGTCTACCGGTCCTGCTTATTTAAAGCAGGAAGCAAAAGAGCGGGGCTTTGACATCGTTATGTTCGGTCATACTCACAGACCATACTTTGATATCGATAAATCCGGGGAAAAGGGAGTTGATCACTTTAAATCCCGGCAGCCTTTCCTATCCGAGACAGGAGGGGCACAGACCTTCTTATATGCTGATGAAGATCGATGACAATGGGGAAGCCCGGTTTGAGCAGCATTATCTGTAAAACTTTTTGTGAAAAAAGTGTACATAGGGGAAGAAGTGCGGCTATGGGAATGATGGCGAATGTAAAGTGTGTATCAGGTCACAAAGGAAGTAGAGAAAGAAAATCTTGCCGGCAGTACTCTGCATTGCGGAACTTTGTTTACAATATGCCGCGTCAGCTTCAATCGACGATGCTACCGGCATCGCCTCATTCAGCTTCCTTTGCACATGAAAATTTATCCTGCGTGGTCTTATGGAATCGGTAATTATCGTGGATTATACTAGGAAATGAAGCCGGAGATGTCGGCTTTGCTGACGAGTCTGGCGAAGAGCTTGAAGGTTGAATAAAATAATGAAGATAAAATAGAGTCTGCTGGCATTAGGAGAAATCCAGATGTGGGTGGAATTTTTGTAGTGGAAAATAATGTACATAAGATATGCTTCAAGCTATAATTAGGTAGATGTTTCCACTGGTGTAATGTCAGCTGAAGCATTACAAATGACGGGCTTTTTGCTGTTAGATGATCCAGGGGTGATCGAGGAGAAAATAAAAGATGATAAATGAACACTTGAAAAAGAAAATATTTTCTTAGACGATTGGGCAGCAAAGGTTTCGGTTTTATAAGAGATGGGATAGTTGATCATGAATTTTACTGGAAAAGCGGGATAAAAATTCTATTTTTGTTAAAAAGAGGTGAATGGTGGAGAGGACTGGGATTTAAGAGAATTTCTTCGTGAAGGCGGAAGAAAGCAAACCTGGGATAATGTCACCAGATGGGTGATAGGAATAAATCACTTAGAGCGAGATATACCATGGAAAGAGCTAGAAACTATAACTGAAGAACAAAGAATAGAAAATCTGCAACAGATAGCAGTTGTGAATGTAAAAAGACTCCTGGTGGTCATACCTCTGCACTTGAGCAGATAACAGAGGCAGCTATAGATAACGGGGAGATGCTATGTAATCAGATAAATATGTCAACCAGATATTATAATCTGTGGTGGTACTTCTGGAAATTATTTTAATAACATTACGGAATATTCAAATCCTGTCTGGAAACAGACGAAACATGGTATATGGTATGTTGTTGAGCCAACAGGCCGGATTATTGTTGAATATTCGCATCCGGAAGCGAGGGTTAAAGATTGCCTGCTTTATTATGGTTTGGTAGATGCTGTAAGAGAAATTATATCAATATTATATCACTAATAGATACTTATAGGGTAATGTAATTAGAAAGATAGAGCATCTGGTAAGCAAACATGATGCTCGAAAAACTTATATTGATGGCAAAGGAAGGTTGATATGAATATACAGATATTTGGAACAAAGAAATGTAATGATACAAGAAAGGCTGAGCGCTTTTTTAAAGAGCGTGGCATAAAGTATCAGTTCATTGATATGAAAGAAAAAGGGCATGAGTAAAGGAGAATTCAATTCTGTAGCTCAGGCAAATGGCGGATTAGATAACATGGTCAACTGGGATGGAAAAGACAAGAACTTACTTGCTCTTATAAAATATATTGCTGACGAAGACAAACTTGAAAAAGTTCTTGAAAAATCCACAGGTAATTAAGACACCGGTGGTCAGAAACGGTAAGCAATCAACACTGGGGTATCTGCCGGATGTATGGAAAAACTGGAATTAGAGGATAGTATATGTAAAAAATGCGAAAAAAGTGTTGACAAAACAATAATGGTCATATATAATACTCTTTTGTTGCGACAGGGGTGTGGCTCAGCTTGGCTAGAGCGCCTGGTTTGGGACCAGGAGGTCGCAGGTTCGAATCCTGTCACCCCGATTATACAAAAGAATAGATATATATATGCAGGTGTAGTTCAATGGTAGAACACTAGCCTTCCAAGCTAGATACGTGGGTTCGATTCCCATCACCTGCTTTTTTAAATCCTTGATTTTTCAAGGATTTTTGTTTTTATAGGGAAAAAAAGAATGATTACACTTGATTACATTTTCGATATGTTAAAGAGTGTGATTTAACGGCATAGTGTGTTTTCTAACAAAGATTCCGTTTGTTTATCTGACAGACGATTAAAGCAATAGTTTTTATATGTTGTTTTTTCGTCCTCATGTCCGGCCATTTTCGAATTTCATTGATATTTAGGCCGCTATCTATGAATGTGGGAGAAGGATGCCCCTTCTCCTTTATTTTCAAAAAACTTTTCAATCGGCACTTGAAGTATCTCTGATAATCCATAAAGTTCAATATCTGTAATTGTTCGTGAACCGTCCTCGATTCTGGAAATAGATCCCCCATATATATACAGCCAGTGTTTCAAGCTTATCGGATAATTGTTGTTGGCTCAGTTTTCGCATTTTTCGGTAGTATTTAATCTTTTCACCAGTGATGTTCATGGATGTTCCTTCAATGATACGCGGCATTATTTTCAATCTCCTTTTATATCTTTTGTCTTGTAATAGGACAAAAATAATGCTATACTGGTTTTTGAAAAACTTGTCCTATAACAGGACAAACATTAAAATAATGAGGAGATCTAATAATGAGCAGTAAAAAGCTGGCAAAAAAGTGCTGATTACAACTTTATCAGCAAGTATGGTATTACCTTTTGGAAGTGCTGTATATGCAAATACACAGGCATTACCAAATGGAATGATTATTACAGAAAATGGTGTAGAATATTTGAAGGATTCAAATGGTGAAAAATATTCTGGATGGTTTTCGACTCTAATGATGAATGGTATTATTTCAATGAGACCAACAAGACCATGAAAAAGGGATGGCATCATGATGATAAGGATGGCTATTGGTATTATCTGAATTCGTCAAATGGTAAAATGGCCACAGGATGGCAGAAAATTGATGGAAAAAGGCCTTTCTTCAGCCTGTAAGAGATATGAGGGAACTACCATTTTAATAATGAACAAGAAAAAATGGCTGTATTCCATGAATAGCAAAGTTCCATACGGACAATGTATGTGAGCACAACTACACCGGATGGCTTCAAGGTAGATGGTAGTGGGGCAAAAGTAACCGGGCAGACAGCAAAAAATGGTTGGAGTATCTGAAAATGGAAACTGGCATTATTATGAGAATGGAACTATGGCCAAAAAGATAAATGGCTGAGTGTCTGGAAAATGGTATTATGTTGTATCAGATAGTTTCTATGATTTCGAATACATGGAAAGAAATCGGTGGAAAATCCTATTATTTTGAATTGCTGATGGGCAATGTATGTGAATACCACCACTCAGATGGATCAGGTTGATGAAAACGGTATAAAAAGTTAGTGTAAAAAAATTACAAGCCATTATATTGGAACTTTCTGTACAATGAACAATATAATCACATCATGAGAGAAAACAGATCGTATTATAATAACAATATTGAAGAAGCTGCTCTTGCCCTTGATGGTAGATCAGTGGGTGGTGGTTATTTTTGTGATCGCAAACATACAGGAAAATCATGTGACTGGATGGTATTCAAGACACAGCAGTTGGGATGATTCTGGTCATCTTTTTAGAAAATGTCGAAATAAATGAGGATGGAACTTTTAATATTTATGTTAATTTTGAAAGAGCAAGGCAATAGTGTAGAAGTTGTTGAAGGTTTAAGGATCCGTGCGTGATACCTTCAATGTAAAATGTCAGTTAAGTGTAAAAATAACGTTCCTGTTGTTGTCATGAATGGATATGGCAGTAAAACTTATGACAATGGATATGATGATTTCTTTAAGAAAATTAATGTCAACACCTCTCGAGCAGTAGTATTAAAGACTCTGGATTAGACAACTTTGCATCCTAATCTGGCCTCTTGAAAGTCTATGAAACTAGCAGATGTGAGGTTGATTACGGCTTTGAATTGATGATG
>VOFG01005035.1_pt1 | contig 23892 bp, 36 predicted proteins | sample 5384171 | NCBI WGS metagenome assembly VOFG01 (sample SAMN12384726, study PRJNA508395) | human gut metagenome | isolation source: healthy gut F | host: Homo sapiens | reverse complement strand
GGGCAATGTTGCCGTTGCGCAGATAGTCGCTCAGCTCTTGCGCCGCCATGATGGCGCAGTTGTCCTCGGCTTCCGGGTGGAGGCGCCAAGGTGCGGGGTGCACACGATGCCGGGACGGCCCAGAATGGCTTCGGAGGAAGTCGGTCATGTAGCCGGACACCTTGCCGTTGTCCATGGCCTCCAACAGGGCGGCGGTGTTCACCAGCTCGCCGCGGGCGTAGTTCAAGATCTTGACGCCGTCCTTGCACAGGGCAAGGGTCTGGGTGTTGATGGTGTCCTTGGTGGTGGGCAGGTAGGGCACATGGATGGTGATGTAGTCGCACAGGGGCAGCATATCGTTCAGGTTTACGCAGTGGTGCACCTGACTGCTCAGGTTCCATGCGGCTTCAATGGAGATGTAGGGGTCATTAGACCCCATGCCCAGCTTGGCCACGGGAGCTCTTGGCCATGGCGGCATCCCCCACGGGCCAGCCCTGACACCACTGGGCGGCGTCAGCCACGTTGCGAACACCACGATGCCCTGCTCGCTGCAGCGCTCCAGCGGGATGTTGTTCACACCGGCACCGGCGCGGGCGATGGCCAGCAGGTTATCGTTGAAGGCGGTATTCAAAATATCGGCGCTGCGGACGAGGATGCCGTCCGGGGCATCGGCATCCACCGTGACATCGAACTGGTTCTTGGGCAGCTTTGCCAGCCCCACCGGGCTGATGGCGTTGAGCGTTTTGATGGTAAACATGTAAATTTCCGATCTCCTATACACAAATCAGGCATTCGCCTTGCGGAACTTCTCCATAAAGTCCACCAGCTTGTCGATCCACGCCCTCGCTGGGCATGGCGTTGTAGATGGAGGCGCGCATGCCGCCCACCAGACGGTGGCCCTTCAGGTTCACGAACCCCGCTTCTGCAGCTTCGGCGCAGAACTTTCTTGTCCAGATCTGCATTGGGGCTGGTGAAGGTGACATTCATCGTGCTGCGGTAACGGTGCTCGACGGGGTTGTTGTAGAAGTCCTGGCCGTCCAGATAATCGTAGAGGACTTTTGCCTTGGCCTCGTTGATCTTCTGCATCTTGGCGAGGCCGCCGATGTCATTCTCCAGATACTTGAGCACCAGACCGGTCATGTAGATGCACCAGCAGGGCGGGGTGTTGTACATGCTGTCCTTGTTCAGCAGGGTGGTGTAGTTCATCATGGTGGGCACATTGTCCGCTGCTTTGCCCAGCAGATCGTCCCGGATGATGGCAATGGCCATACCGGCGGGTGCGACATTCTTCTGGACACCAAAATAGCTGCATCCGTACTTGGTCACATCCACGGGCTTGGAAAGGATCATGGAGCTCATATCCGCCACCAGCGGCACGCCCTCCACCTGCGGCAGCTCGACGTACTGGGTGCCGAAGATGGTGTTATTCTGGCAGATGTGGATGTAGCTTGCGTCCTTATTATAAGGGATAACGTTCACATCTGGGATGTAGGTAAAATTTTTATCCTTGCTGGAGGCCACGATCTTGGCTTCGCCAAACTTGGCGGCTTCCTTTGGCGGCCAGATTGGAGAAGTTGCCGGTCACGATATAGTCCGCCTTGCCCGTGGTCATGAAGTTCAGGGGCACCATGGCAAACTGCTGGGTAGCGCCGCCCTGGAAGAAGCCCACCTTGTAGTTGTCGGGGATGTTCATCACGCGGCGCAGGGTGGCTTCAGTGTCCTTGATGATGGCATCGAACCACTTGCTGCGGTGGCTCATCTCCATCACGCTCTGACCGCTGTCGCCATACTCGAGCAGCTCTGCCTGTGCCTGCTTGAGCACCTTCTCGGGCAGCATGCTGGGGCCTGCGCTGAAGTTATATACTCGTGCCATAATGAACCTCTCCTTTTCCTGTAATACACCTATCACGCAGCACCGCCGTTTTGCGGTGCGTCTGTTACTTTCCGTAGCCGTAGTATACCGGTTTTGCCATGCCGAAAACAAGAGCATCTTTGCACAAAGATATGGCCCCTGTACCCCGCCTGAGGGCACAAAGCATACAAATGTGCGCCGTGCAGGGACAAAATATGAGACAATCGTAAAAGATATGCACTATCCCTTGGTTTCATGCGGATTTTCCACCCTTGCGCCTTTAGCGAAAAATGCGGTATACTGGGAATACTGAGACAAATGTAAAAGAAAATTTCCTCGGTCAAAACCTGATGGTTTTGCCAGCTCCCTCGGGGAGGGAGGCTCTGGCGCAACCGGATACTTTGCGCTTCAGCTGGAAACTTTACCGCTATGCCAAAGGCCCCATCTCCGAGGGGGCTGTCACGGCGTAGCCGTGACTGGGGGAGTTCGTAAAATTTACGGAGGTACAACAGATGTACGGTTTACCGGATACCCTGCGGCCGCTTTCGGCGGCGGAAGAACAGGTGATGCTTGCGGTGTGGGCGTGCCCGGGCGCGGCGGCGCGGCGGGACATCAGCCAAAAGCTCAAGGCCACCGGCTGGGCGGCGGCTACGGTGCTGAATTTTCTCTACCGGTTGGAGGAAAAAGGCTGGGTCAGGTCGGCAAAACAGGGCAACTGCAATGTGTATGTGCCGCTGGTCACCCGGCGGGCGTACGGCGTGTACTGTATGCGGCAGCGGCTGGACACCCTGTTTGACGGCGACCTTGCCGCCGCCGTCCATGCGTTGGTAAGCGAGAGCGGCTGCTCTCAGAGCGCCTTGGAACAGGCCATCCGGGTGCTGGAAGAAAAGCATCAGGAGACTGAGGAGTACGACCTGTACGACCCCTACGGTTGAATTGTTTTATTTTTTTTACAAAATGTTGGTTGACAGTGAAATATCCGTTCTGTAATATAAAAGCTATTGAAAAATGAGAAACTGATATGGACGAACAGGAAAGGAGCAGCCAGACACATGGATCATTTGCAGAATGTATTAAGCTACTTCGACCAGCAGCAGCCCCTTTGCGCAGAGCACGACCGCAAGGGCGTGCTGGCAGGTCTGACCAACATCTCGGACATCCGCGCCTTCCAGTATGTGGACGGGGTGAAGCAGCCTGCCGACGGTCAGCTGCTCTACCGCGGCTACGACGTGAAAGACCTGATCCGCGGCAGTCGCGGCAGCCGTTTCGCCTTTGAAGAGGCGGCCTATCTGCTGCTGTTCGGTGAACTGCCCACGCAGGAAAAGCTGGAGGAGTTCTGCCGGGTGCTGGGCGAGTGCCGCACCATGCCCACCAACTTTACCCGTGATGTGATCATGAAGGCCCCCAGCCACGATATCATGAACTCCATGGCCCGCAGCGTGCTCACACTGGCTTCCTACGACCCCAAGGCGGCGGATCTTGGACACCGCCAACGTGCTGCGCCAGAGCATCCAGCTGGCGGGCATCTTCCCCATGCTGGCGGTGTACAGCTACCACGCCTATAACCACTACGAAAAAGACGCCAGTATGTATATCCACCGCCCGGACCCCAGCCTTTCCACCGCAGAGAACTTTTTGCGGATGCTGCGCCCGGATATGAAGTACACCCCGCTGGAAGCCCGCGTGCTGGATGTGGCGCTTGCTGCTGCACGCCGAGCACGGCGGCGGCAACAACTCCACCTTTACCACCCGCGTGGTCACCTCCTCCGGCACCGACACCTACTCGGCCATGGCGGCGGCGCTGTGTGCTCCCTCAAGGGCCCGCGCCACGGCGGTGCCAACCTGATGGTGATGCAGATGATGCAGAACATCCGCGAGAATCTGCACGACCAGGAGGACGAAGAAGAACTGGAAGCCTACCTGAAAAAACTGCTGCACGGCGAAGCATTTGACCGCAAAGGCTCTGATCTATGGTATGGGGCACGCCGTCTACTCCCTGAGCGACCCGCGCGAGGTGGTATTCAAGGGCTATGTGGAACAGCTGGCCCACGAGAAGGGCCGCGACAAGGACCTGGCCCTTTACGCCAAGATCGAGCACATGGCCCCGCAGCTCATCGCGGAGGAGCGCAAAATTTTTAAAGGGTGTCAGCCCCAATGTGGACTTTACAGCGGCTTTGTGTACGATATGCTGGGCATCCCCATGGAGCTGTACACCCCGCTGTTTGCCGTGGCGCGCGTCATGGGCTGGAGCGCCCACCGCATCGAGGAGCTGCTCAGCGCCAACAAGATCATCCGCCCGGCCTACAAGAGCCTTGGCGGCACCCACGATTATATCCCGCGCAGCCAGCGGGCATAAAGGGGAGGGCATCGGCATGGAAGAAATGCAGCAGCATCAGGGGAATGGTTCTTCCTCCACGAGCTCAACGTGGATAAGGTGTTCAGCACCATCCAGATCGAGAAGCTGCAGGACAGCGGCTTTGTGGCATGGAAGACCGACCGCGAGGCCGGGCGCACCTATGTGGAGCTTTCCAGCAAGGCGGTGGAGCTGATGGCAGAGGAGCAGGCGCTTTTGCAGCGCTGCTACCGCCGGATGCGCGCCGAGCTTGGGGATAAAGAACTGCGCCGCGCCGCTGCCACCATGCAGCGCGCCACCGCCATTTTGAAGGAAGAGCGGGAGAAGGAGTTCCCCGCCGGGCAGTAACAGATCAAAACGACCAAGCAATATAAAATACCGGAGCATCTGCAGATGCTCCGGTATTTTCGTTTTGTCGATATAAATATACAAACAAAAAAGCAGGCAGTATCGTGGAAAGGAGGAGGAAAGCGACACTGCCTGCTGTATTAGGAACCCCTGAACATTGCGGCTTGATCAGGAGGGATTTGGTAGTCTGTCCGCCGTTCTGGCTATTGCCTCGCATAGAAACGGGAGACAGTTTTTATGGGCCTGCTGTGCACCGCTGCTGCGGCTGCACCCGCAGGGAAATGTGCCTGCATGGGCATTTGCGGGGAGAACCTTTCGGAGGTTATGGGGATGTCCGTTCCGTTCTCCCTGAGTGCACCCTTATTATGCCAGATAATCGTGGCAATTCTTTGTGGTAATTTTGAACAGTTTGCAAATAAACGCCCGCACGGGTGGATGCCGCAATGCAAAAAACCGCCCCGGCTTCCTGCTGTGGAAACCGGGGCGGTTCGTTTGTTTTATTTGTGCTTTTTCAAGCGCTCACGCAATTACTTGCGGTGGTTCTTGATAGCAGCCTGAGCGGGTGCCAAAATTGCAGAGCGTTCGGGAATCACTCTTCTCCCTCCGGGTACTGTTCAACACTTCCTTTTGAGCTGAGCAGCTTCGGCTTGTGATGCCTTTTTACTTCTTCTATTTTCATCACACGGATGGCAAACATCCAATCGTCGCCGAAGTCGTAGTGGAGCGAGAATTTCTGCCCTTCTATCAGCCCCAGTTCATCAATGCAATATCGGTTCCCTCTGCATCATCTTCGTCAAACAGGTCAACTTCCATCGGATTGAATCGATAGCAGTCTTCGCTGTACATCTTGTTATCCATGCAAAATTCATACAGATGCTCTGCCGTAAAATCAAATGCGCTCAAAATCGCCATGCAGAGCTGATCCAGTGTATCCGTACCACAGATGGTTATCGTTCTGTATACGCTGCGCCCAAGCCCTGCCGGATAAACCTTTAATGTATACTGTATCCTCCTTACGTTTCCTTCTTTCTTTTGATCTTATTTCAATTCAATTTTCTGCATCTGTTCCAGAATCGCATTCTTCGTGCTATCACTCAAATAGGCCTTGTTTAGCGTTTTCTTTGTATAATTCAGATAAGTTCCAGCCGTTTTCTCTGTCAGAAGTGCAGTAAAGTAACGTTCCCAGCTAAAATATTCCTTACTATCGATGTAGCCAGACGGTGTTTGCAAAATCTGTGTGGTCTCTGCATCTTTCAAAATTCCAGAAGAAAGTATCAGCCATTCAAAGGATTCCGGCAAATATAGCACTAGATTTTTTCTTGTCTGCACCAACTGCAACACCCTGTCCATTTCCGGGCCAAAAGCTGGCACCATCTGCAATCACCAGAATTTTTTCATCCTTATGAACCTTCAAATAGGAAAACACATTAGATTTTCCGTTTGCAGTATCACATTGCATTTGATGTTCTGTACAGACCGCATCAAAAAATTGATACCCCGAATTGCTGTCCTCGGTCAGAATTTTCTCCGGCTTAATTTTTTCCGTTGTACTGTCCGGGTAAATTCGATAGAACGAATGATAGCTCTGTTTCAGTGAGCCATACTTTCCAGAGGTTCGGATTCCATACACTTCTTCCACACTGTATGGCAAGGCCGGCAAACCCTCTCTGGTCACGATGACATAATAGTTATCCGTCTGCTGAATCGCACGCGCAAAATCTTTGGTCTTGACAAACTCGTTTCCTTCGTCGATAAAAACAATGCTGTCCTGAATATTGTCAAGTTGTCCCTTCCAAAGATTTCCTTCTACCACATAGCAACCTTTGTCACAATTCAGAGTGACCGGTCCACTTTCTCCATCGTTCATATGTGTACGAATCATATCCACGAGGGTCGTTTTACCCGTTGCGCTATCCCCGCGAATGATAGTTAAGTTGCGCCGCAGTTCAAATTCATATTTCAGGTACTTTGTGCCAACGACCACTTTATGAATGCCTTTCATTTTTGTCAGCCCCTTTACACAAACTCACCTGCGACCAAAATCAGCTCTTCCATACTGTGAACGATTTGATTCGTATTCAGCACTTTTACTGTAAATGGCTTTTTACCAAAATCCATCAGGTGACGCAAATTCACCGTGCGATCCTCCTGCTCTGCAATTTTGAGCAGCCACTTTGCACAGTTGTTACCACAAGTCGATACATTGAACACTTTCTCCGGCTCAAACTTTACCAAAATCAGTGTCTTTACGCCACCAGACAAACCAATCGGTGGAATTTTGCCCAAGACCGGGCTGTCAATGATACCACTATCGATAACGGTAGACTTATCCACATCCTGAATCATTTCCTTGACCATCGGGTCAACGATCCAGTCTTCTTCGTAATCGTATTTGAAATAAGAAGCCGTATTGTACACCGCTTCCTTCATATCACCGTAAAAATGTTCAGCATCTTATCACCTCATCGATGTGCGTACTTCTGCTATCATTGTACCCTCTTTCAGCTTACAAAACAAGATGCAAAAAGCTCTTGGCCTCCATTACAGAAGCCAAGAGGAGACTTTCAGTCCTACCAGATTTTATTTCCGGGAGACTTAATCGCAGCCCGGGCGGGTGCCAAAATTACAGAGCGTTCTTGGATCAGAGGACCTCCTTGGGATCCTGCTCGATTTTATTTCATTTGTTCACGGCACAGAAAAGGATCTTCTTAGGGTGGTTGGTGTACGCACCGTATCCGTTCCAGAAGGTGACGCCGCGTCCCATCTTCTGCAGGATTTCAGTCTGCACAGTGGAAACATCCGTAAATATCAGGGCCGCCACATTGATGTTCTGGTCGTGAAACCTATCTGCCACCGTATACAGGATTGCCACAAAGATGATGGAGTACATCGTAGTTTCCAAATCAAAAAGGAATAGGCAGACCGAAAAGAGAACCGCATTGACATAAATAGAAAGCCGTCCGCTTTTTAAAATCTGGGTATTTCTTTACCAAACACATGCATGCAATGTCCATGCCGCCGCAGCACCCACTGCCCCGCAGCGCATAACCGACACCTACACCACAGAGAATAGCGCCGAAGATGCTGTTTAGCAGCACATCTTCCACAAGGGGTGCTTTGAGCGGCGGAAGTACTGAGAGAAGCAACGTCTGCACTGCTACCGAGAGCATGGTTTTGATGCAGAACCTGCGGCTCATGACCCGGTATCCTATCAGGAACAGCGGTACATTGATGAGGAAATTGATCATACCAACAAGGTTTGCATCACTGCGGATTGCAATGAACCTACGCAGAAAAATCTCTATAATCTGAGCCGGGCCTATCACACCGCCAAAGTTGATACCATTGGGGGTGACAAACAGGTAGATACCCAAAGTCAGTAGTGTGGAGCCAAATATCAGATCAAAATACTGCTTATATGCTTTATTCATAGCACTCTTCCCGAATCTTCTGTGCATACCAACCAAAAGAATCTTTTTTGTAGCGGGCGAGGTCTCCGGTGCCGTCGTTATGTTTATTTACATAGACCAGTCCGTACCGCTTATCCATTTCACCGCCGCCCGCGCTGACCAGATCGATGATGCCCCAGACCAGATATCCCATGCAGGGAATGCCGTCCTCCAGAACGGCTTTTTTCATCTGGGTGATATGAGCATCGAGATACTCCACCCGGTAGGGGTCATGGACGGAACCGTCCACTTCCAGAGTATCCTCCACGCCCAAACCGTTTTCCACAATGAACAGCGGCTTGTGATAGCGATCATACAGATCATTCATGGTCACGCGCAGGCCGACCGGGTCGATCTGACGTCCCCATTTCGTGATCTGCAGATACGGGTTGCGCAGGGTAGTAATGGCGTTGCCATCCGCTACATTTTCAGATGCTCCGGATCCGTGGAGATCAGCCCGGAGGAATAGTAACTGAATCCCAGAAAATCGCAGGTGTTCTGAGCCAGAAGTTCGTCATCACCCGGCTGTTCGTCCAGCGTGATGCCCAATTTTGCAAAGTAATTCCGGGCGAATCCGGAGTAACAGCCGTTCAATTGGGCATCCGGAAAAATGTAATTTTTGTTGTTACTGATACGTGCTTCCATCACATCATTGGGGTTACAGGAATAGGGATAAAAGCTTCCGGCCGCCATCATACATCCAATTCGGAAATTCGGGTTGATTTTTTACCGATCCGCACCGCGCAGGCACTTGCCACCAGCTGGTTATGCGCGGCATTGTACACGATCTGGTTGAACTCCGGGTCGTCCTTGTCCACCAGCAGGCCACCGCCCAGATAAGGGATGTGGGTGATCATGTTGATCTCATTGAAGGTCATCCAGTATTTTACCAGATTCCGGTAGCGGTCAAACACGGTGGCAGCATATTTTTCATACAGTGCAATCAGCCTGCGGTCTGCCCAGGCACCATATTTCCGGATCAGGGCTTCCGGCACATCAAAGTGGCACAGGGTGACCACCGGCTCTATCCCGTACCTACGACACTCCGTAAACAGTTCCTCGTAAAAACGCAGGCCATCTTCGTTCGGGGCGTTCTCTTCCCCGGTCGGATAGATCCGCGTCCATGAAATGGACAAACGCAGCGCCTTGATCCCGCTCTCTGCAAGAAGGCGGATATCCTCTTTGTATCGATGATAAAAATCAATTGCTTCCCGACTAGGATAATAATCGTACCGCGTTTCCAGAACGTTTCCCGGATGCAGCATGGCATTCCATCTGCCGTGGGCTGCATCCGGCAGAAAGTCAGCAGACGCAGGCAGCCTGCCGTCTTCCTGCCAGGCACCCTCGCACTGGTTAGCCGCAAGTGCTCCACCCCACAAAAAAATCGGACTTAAGTTTCATAATACCTCCAACGCCCCGGGACGCATGCGCTCCCAGGGGCGAACAAAATTTTGAGATTAGTGTTTCTTCAAGATTTCCTCGTCAAAGCCAAAGAGAATCGTAAGTACACAGGATGCTACGATCGTCACGATGATTGCAATAACCATAGCCACGATGGTATCCTCAAAGATCGGCAGGGCAAACAGGGAGGAAGAGCCATACTCGTAGTTATGGGCACCCAGCAGAGCGGCCACGACACCACCGATGGCGCCGCCGAGGGAAACAGCCCACATAGGTTTCTTCAGCGGCAGGTTAAAACCGTAAATGGCCGGCTCGGTCACACTAGCAAAGATGCAGCCCACTGCAACGGACAGTGCTTCGGATTTGATTGCCTTGTCCTTTGCCTTGATGGCGATACCCAGAGAAGCGCCGCCTTCTGCCATGTTGGACAGCAGCATACCGGGGCGGAACAGGGGATCAAAACCAGTTTCCGACAGCAGCTGGATCATGGGAGCTCCCAAAGTCATGTGCATACCGGTCATGACCATGTAGGGGAACAGAGCCGTAAACAGAGCAACCGTGATGGGGCCTGCAATGTTATACAACCACAGGATCGCGGCGGTGACATAGGTACCTGCCAGCTGACCCAGAGGCGCCAGTGCAAGGATCGAGACGGCATAGGTGGCGGCCATTGTCAACGTACCGACAAAGATAGGCTTGAACACGCCGGGGATCACTTTGTTCAGGAATTTTTCCACATAATACGCAACGATTGCCAGCAGCAGCGCAGGAAGCAGAGAACTGCCGTATCCTTTCAGGGCAACATTGATACCAAACATGGTGACTGGATCGCCAGCACTTACAATAGCCGTCCATTCAGGAGCGACCAGTGCACCGGCCACGACCATGGAATACGTGGGGGTCGCACCCAGTTTTTGGCCGCTCCATAAGCGACCAGAATGGGCATGAAATAAAATACCGCATTGCCCACGATGCTTAGCAGCGTATAAGTAGAACTGTTCGCAAAGGGAGCATAAACCTTGGAGATCAGCAGTAGGAACACCTTGATCATACCGCCGCCGATCAGTGCTGGAACCATAGGCTGTACGGCAGCGGATATGTAACCAATCACTGCCTGCCCAACCGAAATCTTTTTCGCCTTTCAGGTCACCGTCCAGTTTTTCGTCCACAGCGCCGCCATCGCTGTAGCCCAGCTTCAGCACCTCTTCATAAACCTTCAGCAGATCCTTGCCGATGATGACCTGCAGCTGACCGCCCTGATAGGTGACGCCCAACACGCCGTCCAGATCATTGATAGCTTTCTGGTCTACCTTCTTGACGTCCTTGACCGTCATGCGCAGACGGGTCATGCAGTGAAATACGGAAGTAACATTTTCCTTTGCTCCAGCCAACGTCATGATATTCTGCGCCAGCTGTTTGAAATTTTTTGCCATTGTAACATCCTCCAAAAAATCTTCTGGATGGTAACGGACAGAATGTTCCGGTTCAGTTCCGTACCGGAAACCCCATCCAAACGGTTCAGTTCTTCTAGATCTGCCATACCGCTGTCTTTCACAGTGACATACAGGTGCTCTCCGTCAAAACGTTTTCGTGCAACATTGCCTTCACCACCGATGTGATGTATGATAGTTTGAAAGAATGCATCCTGTTTCATGGCTAATCCTCCTGATTTTTATCTGAAAAACGATGCGGGCCCTGCACCGCTGTTCATTCAATATGTAATAAAAGATCCGGGCACAAAGCGCCTTCAAACCACCTGAAAACGCAAGCGTTTTCAGGTCGGATGCGCTCTGTCCCCGGATCACGTCCCGCAAATGGCGAGTGCCGCTCCAAGCAACGGAAGCTGTTTATGTATTTTTTCTGGCAGACGCGGTTGATATGCAACATCAAATAGAGAAGCTCCTCATCATTACAGCACCAATTCTCCTGCTTTTGCAAGAAAGCCGCAATCTTTTTAGCACAGATATATGTTTTAGGGTAATCATTGGCCAGCATCTTTACCATGCTGCCACTCCCCGTTTCGCTCTGAGTACCGCTCATCAGCCGTTGGATGAGATAGCGGATATGCATCGTGAACCGGTAGTAACTGTAGCTGTCCTTATCCAGTTTCAGGTTCATTTCCCGCTCCACAATGGACTCCACGCCTTCCTGAATCTCCAACGCCTTTACGAGGGAATGGATCTCGCTGTTTTCGATTTCAGCATTGATCAAATGCATTGCAATGCTGACCGCTTCGGAATCCGGAAGTGAGACCCCCGTGTATTCCTTCAGGATATCCAATGCTTTTACGCCCAGATCAAACTCATTGGGATACAGATGACGGATATCATAGGCAATGGGGATCGTCAGGTTCAACCCGCTGCGAAAACGCTCCACCGCAAAGTTCAGGTGGTCGGCCAGTGTCAGCGGCAGGTTGGAGTTAAGGGTCGTATTCAGTACGACCTGCGCATCTTCTGTAATGTCGGCACTCGCCAGAAGAATCTCCTGCGGAAGAGTACTGATCATCTCAAAATAACGCGGGTCGATATCGTAAAACGTGCGGTCTATCCGCGACATATCCGTCAGTTCGTATGGAACCGCCGGAAACCCGATGCCCTTACCAATCACGATCAGTTCCTTTCCGCGGGAGTCCTGAGCAACAGCGGCACTGTTATTGATTTTCCGAACAATTCGCATAGCACCCACCCTCTCCGTTTCGGATAAAGAAAAAGCCTCGGACTGCAGTCATAATTATACCTGCAGGTATAGACACTCTACCGAGCACTATCCTTTGTTCACAAGTACAACTGACGCTTCCGAGGAATCACGTGTTGTAATAAGATGTTAACATAAAATTCATAGAGATTCCATTCGCCTTTTTACAATTTTATCGATCATTTTTTGTGCATAAATACTTCTTCTTTTAACTTTAAACCATTCATAAATCCACCACCTTATTCGACCGATGTACGCTTTCTTTTCTATTATTGGAACCTCTTTCCGCTTACAAAACAAGATGCAAAAAAAGCTCTTGGCCTCCATTACAGAAGCCAAGAGCTTTTTTCTTCTTTGTCCTATCAGATTTTATTTCCGGGGAGACTTAATCGCAGCCTTGGGCGGGTGCCAAAATTGCAGAGCGTTCGGAACAACGGCACATCGCTATTTTCAATTTTTCAGTTGATTCCAAGCGCTTTCATCAGTTCAGAACGACTCTTTTCATCTTCAGAAGCCCTCTTTACATCGTCAATGCGATTTTGTTCAAAGAGCTTTACCAGTAGAGCCATTTTGTTTTCACCACAGCTCTCACCTTTCACGATGCCTTTTTTCAATGCCTCTGTTTTCCACTTTATCAAGCACATCCACATATTGCGTGGGCCTCCTTTCCTGTCATCGGTACTGGTATTGTATGCGTCTTCAAATCGGTGGTCATTCGTCATGATGCTTAACAACTGAAGCGTTTCCTGCACATGAGTCAAATCCTGTGAGCTTGGCACATAGTCGCCATTCTCTCTTTTCTGTACAAAGTAGTCTGCAACGACCTTGAAATCGCTTTGGAACAATTCTACCTGCTCACGAGTCAGATACGCAATCTGGAACAGGTTGATTTTATAATCGTTGACGTATGGCTCAAACTCTTTTGGGACATTCAATCGTTCTTTCAGAGAAAGCGGCCCACTCCACGGTTTTTCATGTCCAAAATAGAGAACCAGCGTCACGACTGGGTAGCGACTCCTGTATCATTATTATCTCCCAGAAGCTACGCCCGATACTCTGCACCATCATAACCTATCACTCGGAGCGGCATGTCCGGGTCAGAAGCTGTTTGGTTCTCAAATCCGATACACGCCACCCGGATATTACCATTCTTCCATCGTTTGGCAACATCACGTTCAATTTCATGGAGTCTGCCATCTGCTTTATAATAGGTGCGCGGAGCCTGATCTTCCAATTCGTCTGCACCTAAAACTTGCCTTCCGTTGAATAGCAGTACATTTACAATATCGGAGAATACATCATTGTAGGATTCCAGAATCTTTTCAGATGCGTCTTTTTTCTGCCACAGACTCACCGCCTTTCTTTTTTTTATATTACCACATCACACAGACTGAATCAATCACGCCCATGTGAACTTTTCACTCTACCACTTGCTAAATCCAGAAATCCACAGCTCCACACCATATCATCCTTCCGCCATCTTATTTAACTCCGAGTTCTTGAACATCCGAATCACATTTTAGATGAGGCAGTTTGACACTCAATTCGTCCACAGTCATTGTGCTTCCTTCCTCGACTGTCAAAACCCATTAGTAGTGTTAGTAGCATTTGTTTCTTTAGCCTGAGACGAACTTCTTCCTTCTGCGTAGCAGGAATCATTCTTTGTATTCTAAGGCGAATAAGAAATATTACGAACCCGATATTGATTATCCCTCGGAAAGTGCTATAACGGTTTATACATTATGCTCATTTTTGCAGAGAGGACGAAAAAGTATGTCTAAGTTGCACGTGTGCATTGATGAAACATGGCTATTCAAGGTTGTTGAAGGTAATGTATTTGATCGTTTTCTATCAAATCCACACTACTTTCGCTTATTGTACCCTCATTGTGCCCTCAAAACAAGACGCAAAAATCCAACCAGCTCATCGTTGAAAAAGCCTACCGACAAAAATCCCTCCACTTTCTTCTGGCTGAAAGCGGAGGGACTGCTTATCACTGAGCAGATTCAATTGTAATCACAGGGTTATCATTTGCGCACAGATACGGCAAAAGTTTTGTCATATCCTTTCCGGGGATTTTGATGTCTCCGTACCAGCCTAACACTTAGCACGAAATCACTTCTTCATCCAATGCTTGAGCCAGTATTCATAGACCCCAACATATTCCCGATAGGCCCCTATTTTGTCCGGCGTACAAAACAACTGCCATGCCTGCTGAAGAAATGGCTTTGACCATTCACTTATAGGCTTTCTGGCTTTCAGAAATTTTACCAGCTGACTGTAAGCGGTTTCACGATTTTGCGGTAAAAGGAATGACCTGAGGACAGTGCAAAACTTTTCCTCAGGTCTTTTCAATAAGATAATATATAAATGAAATTCTACAAAATACGCTTCGGCCTGTGCCGGTGTGTCGGTTGTGTCGATCTTCCGTAAACCTCAATCGTGCAAATCCTGCTTTTCAGGCCATATAACAGGCAAAATATGCCATATAGTAAAAGGATTTCCGAATCTTTTGACACATTCGGCACATTCAACACATGACCTTATGGACAGATTTTTGAGCGGATTCCTACTACTACGGTGAGATTATTCCAATCCCTTCTATGGATTTTCTGGTTCCGTGAAGCCTTGAACGCTTTGGCATCTTCAAATGGAATTACGAAACGAGCCAGCTCCATGAAACCGTCCATCGTACAGGATGTCATATTGATGCCTTTCACCTCGGACAGTTGGAAATCCAGCACCCACCGAAATTCCTCATTGCTTACAGGCGTAATCTGTGCTACGCAGCTGTTAATAAGTTTCCTGCTGACATCCGTTTTGGCCGCTTTCTGCCACTCATCCAGCTTCTGGGAAATCAGCTTCATATCAATGCTCCCACTGCGTTCGTCCTCCTGTTCGATGCTTTCGTACTGGGATTGCAACTCAGCGATCCGCGCATCCAGTCCCTTTGCGGCGATCCACCAGTTCCTGCTTCGTGATAACTCCGTCAGCGCACAGGTCAATATACCTGCCCAGCCGTTCTTTCTGTTTGGCGATACTGTTTTCCAGCATTGCCTTTTTAGAAATACGCACAGTCTTTTCCTCTGCCATGCAGCGGTTCAGAATCCGGTATACCTCTTTGACGGTTTTACCTTTATCAAACGTCAGATTCTGGAACACCTTGGATGCCATCAGATCCAGCTTCCATTCACTGATGGCTTTGATCTGGCAGCTGATGCCCAAATCCAGACCATGCTCCTGTAAGTAGCTGATGCTTGGCCTGCGTGTACGGCGGTAGCACTGAAATCCGTGAACAACTGCCCCATCACGGTTTACTCTCCATTTGAACTGGATAAATCCAGCTCCGCAGCTGCACCGCAGCTTTGCTGTCCAGACAGATTTTGGCGTATTCCGCATATATTTGTGCTTTTTGCCGTTCTCGTTGATGACCCGTGCAGAGCGGGACAGCAGAATCTGCTGACATCTGTCCCACATCTCTTCTGATACCAACGGTTCAAAATCCCCTTTCACATAGACATAGCTGCTCTCATCCGGATTTTTTATACGTTTCTGCGTCAGATAGCCATCACTGTGGGATTTGTTATAGCAGATGCAGCCTTTATAGGTCGCATTATGCAAAACGCGGCTCACTTTGGAAGCGTCCCATGATACATGACCACCTGCATCCAGCCGTCCCAAGCGATATAACTCGTTCACGATTTGAGTAAGCCCCTTTTCGCCATCCGAATACATCTGAAAAATCAACCTCACCGTTTCGGCCTGATCTGGGTCCGGAACATAGGTTCCGTTCTCCTGCGGTATCCCAAAATGTTTCCACTGCCATATAAAACATGTTTTTCCCGGCTGATTTTTTTTTGTCCAGCCTTTACTCGCTCCGAAATCTTTCGACTTTCGTCCTGCGCCATAGAGGACATGATCGTCAGACGGAGTTCTCCATCGTTGGTCGCTGTATTGATGCCATCATTGATGAAAAACACGTTGACCCCATTGCCTTCAGTTCACGGGTATAGGACAGGGCATCCACCGTACTGTATCCACGAAATATCCTCTGGCCCAGAAATGCCGATTGCCATACTTGTACTTCAAATTCGCATGTCTGTCGAAAATCATCAGGCTACTTTTTCCTTTGAGATAGCCCATGACGTAAGAAATGCTATACTTTGGAGAAAAACTTATCAACATATGGATGTGGTCAGGACATGCTTCCGCCTCGATAATTTCAATTTCTTTCTGTTCACACAGTTGGCGGAGTATCTGACCGATATCTTTTAATCTGGTCGTAAATTACCATTCTCCGGTATTTTGGTGCAAACACCACATGGTATTGACATCTCCATGCTGTATGGCTTAAACGATCTACGTCTTTGTTATCTTTCATTTCAAAGATAAACCTCCCTGTTCCTAGAATGTGGTTGGCAAACCCACACTCTATTCTACCGGGAGGTTTCTTTTTGTCTAGGGCTAAAGCTTTTTACTCCACCAGCATAGCTGGTGGTTGTCGCTTCGCTCAAGCTATCCAATGCAAATGGGCCGCTGCACGATGCAGCGGCCCTTTTAGCGTAAAGGAGGAATCTGCTAAGATGAAAGAAAGCTCTTACTCAAGGTTTTTGCCGTTGGTTGCAATGACGTTCTTATACCAGTAGAAGGAATCCTTGCGGTAGCGCTTACATTCCTTCACGTCGTCATCAGTGCGATCCACATACACAAAACCATAGCGTTTGGCGATGCCGTTGCTCGTGGAGAGCAGGTCGAAGGTAGACCGAGGGATTGTAGCCCAGCAGCTTCACGCCGTTTGCAATGGCAGCCTTCATGGCCTTGATGTGCTCACGGATGTACTCAATGCGGTAAGGATCATGGATAGAACCGTCTTTTTCCAGCTTATCATAAGCACCAAAGCCGTTTTCGCAGATCATTACCGGGATGTGGTAGCGATCGTTGATGTCCTCCAGCACATACTCCGGGCCGACCGGGTCGATGGGCATGGAGAAGTCCGTATCACCAATGAACTCGTTCTTGCAGCCTTCAAACAGATCTGGCTGCACTTCGTACACCACATGGCAGCCCTTGCCGATCTTGTTGTTCTGCTTGGAGCGGCGTGCGGCGCCAGGGGGTAGGTGCCTTGACGCAGGCGCTCTGATAATAGTTGATGCCCAGGAAGTCGAAGCACTCGGAGCCTTTTTGATCAGTTCCATATCGCCGGGCTGGATATCGAACATCAGCCCCTGGCGCTTGAGATATGCCAGAACCGATTCGGTGTACTCGCCGCGGATGTAGGCATCCATGTAGAAATAGTTTTGAAATTGGATGCATTTTTTGCAGCCGTGATATCCTTGGGGTCGCAGGTGTGGGGGGGTAATAGGGTGCCATATCCAGTGCCGCACCGCACTGGCCGCCGGGCACGATCTCGTGAACCGCGATGGCCGCTCTTGCGTGAGCAAGATTCATGTAGTGGTTTGCTGGGTAGCGGAACTTCGGATCAAATTTCTGCTCGTTGGTCAGCTTATTCTTGCGGTCGATATAGTTGACCACGATGCTCTGCTCGTTGATGGTGAGCCAGTACTTGACCTCGTCCTTGTACTCGTTGAGAATGAAGCGGGCATAATACTCAAAGTCATCCACGATCTGGCGGCTGCCCCAGCCGCCGTACTTGTTCACCAGTGCCATCGGCAGGTCGTAGTGCCACATGGTGACCACCGGCTCGATGTTATGGGCGTGCAGCTCGTGCAGAAGGTTGTGGTAGAATTCCACGCCTTCCGGGTTGGGTTCGCCCACACCATCGGGCAGGACGCGTGCCCAGTTGATGGAGAAGCGATAGGAGCTGAACCCCATTTCTGCCATCAGGGCAACGTCCTCTTTGTAGTGATGGTAATGGTCGCTGGCAACGCTGGCATCCGCATAGCCGTATTCATCGTGGATCTCACGGTTGATCACGTCCTGCTGGTTATCCTTTTGCCATAACCCTCAGCGGCACCCTCGCACTGGTAGGCGCTGGTTGCGGCTCCCCACAGGAACCCTTCCGGGAAACTAGTTACGATTTCCATTGATCTTATCCTCCAGGTTACGGTTCATCTGTATCATCAGGCGGATCATGCTTACCTCCGAAATGATGGTCATAACGGTGTCCTGTGCATGCATAAACAGCAGCGACAGCTCCGTGGGGTTGCCCCGGCACTCGTCCCGGATCACATCGGTCTGCGCATTGTGCGCCTTTTTGATTGCTTCGTCGGCTTCCTTCAGCTTTGCATCGGCTGCAGCGCGGTCTCCTCGCAGCTCGGCCTGCATCGCATCGGCAGCACAAGTCCTTGCGTCGCCGGCATTGATGATAATGCCCATTGCGACCTCTACCATTTTATCGCTCATATGTGGTATTTTCCCTCTTAATTTTATCGAATTTTCGGTTTATGCCTTTGCCAGAGCCTCGGCGGCCTCCTTCTCGACTTCCTGCTTTTCGTAGGTCTTGAAGAATGGATACCAGATCAGCAGATCCACTGCCAGGCACACAGCCCACCAGATTACGCCACGCATATCGCCGGTGAACATCACGGTGGAGAACGGTGCAGGAATGGTTGCGACCATTGCCAGCTCAATGGTGGAATGGCCAGCAGGCCGGTGCGCATCACGATCCACACGATGGTGGCGTTCACAGTGGTGCAGATCCACATGGGCATCATGAGGATGGGGTTAAAGACGATCAGGGTGCCGAAACAGGATGGGCTCGTTGATGTTGAAGATCGCGGGAGCAATGCAGACACGGCCCAGCGTCTTCAGGCGCTTGCTCTTGGAGAACAGGCACCAGATGTTCAGTGCCAGGGTGCAGCCCATGCCGCCTAGGCAGATCAGTGCGATACCGTTGCAGACTTCGGAAGTGGTCAGGTACATTGCGGTGCCGCCGGCTGCCACAGCAGCCACATTAGCAGCCTGTGCGGGGATGAAGATGGCGTTGCGGGGGCCAGACCAGGTCCAGCCAGAGATGCCCAGAGAATAGAAGAAGCAGCAGAACAGGTTGAGCAGGATGAAGCCCGGATAGGTCTGTGCAATGGCATTGATGGGTGCAAACAGCTTGAGCACGATGGGATACAGATCCACATCCAGATCGATGATCACGATCTTGAGCAGCAGGATGGACAGGAAGATGGGGATGATGTTCTTGATCCACTCCTGCACAAACTCAGGGATGGTGTTGTTGTTCTTGAACAGGTTCAGCTTTGCGATCAGGTGGAAGATGATGGACACATACAGGCCGATGCAGATCGCAACCACGATACCGGTGGGGCCGAAGCGGTTCCGGGTAACGGAGTAGACGCCGTCCACGGTGGTGCCCTTCATCGCCGGGGATGTAGGCGCAGATGCCGGTCAGGCCGCCGACCACCTGATAATTACGATGTTTCAGAGAGCCCATTTCCTGGTAGACCATCATAAACGCCACCAGCAGCGAAAGCATGCTGAACGTATAGTTGGAAACCGCGCTCAGGTTGGGCAGGATGTTGGGGAAGTAGGGCTGCACGACATTGTAGAAGAAGATCAGGCAGCCGGTAAGGATGAAGGGCAAGCACTTGACGATGCCTGCGGAGAAGCCGTGCACCCAGGGCCGCTCGGTAAATTTCTGCACCGCCGGGGTCACTTTATACTGCAGCCAATCCATGAATTTCTGCATGGGTTTTTTACTCATAACATCTTCCTCCTGTCAGCTCTTATTCAGAACATCCAACGCAAAATCGATCAGGCCGTTGCCATCCAGCGAGCCATAGACAGACTGCGGAATGACTTCCACCGGGATGCCGTACTGGCCTGCGAGTTCGTCAAACTCATCCTTGTGGGAAGCGAAGTGCGGGCCGATGAGCAGCAGATCGTAATCCTCGATCACATCTTCTACCGGGCTCTGGCTCTTGGCAGCCACCTTGGTGCCGGGGGCCTTTGTGTTGGCCGCCTTTTGTGCCGCCTGTGCCGGAAGCCAGAACTCATACCTGCGCCGCAGCAAAGTAAGATCTTGTACGCTTTCATGATAATTTCTCCTTTCATGAGGTGTTTTTTTGAGAAGCAGGGCCGCTGCGCCGCGGCCCTTTTTCTTGGCTCTATTATCGCCCGGCAGGATCCGGAAAAAAGTCTGCGTTTTTTCCGTTATTTTGAAATTCAGGTCTTTTTTTTGCGAAAAGGGTATTATATAATAGAATAAAATATTAAGGATTTCTGAACCGAGAGATTCCCGATCACAAAAAAGAGGTCTGCAGTCCCATGCTTTCAACAAAAGATGTCATCCAGTATCTGAACCAGCACGGCAATGTGCAGGCCATAGAGGATATGGCCGCCTTTTTTCCGTCACACCGCGCACCATCCGCAACCATCTGCGTTCGGTTCAGGACGCATATCCCGCCTGCCTGCAGGTCGGCCGCGGCAGTGAAACTTTTGAAGCAGATTTTCGAAGAAAGCTCTCCTTCTGCGCAGGTGCCGTCCTCCCAGCAGGAACGTTCCCGCTATATCCTCCGCGCCCTGCTTTCCCGAAGCGAGCCGATGGATCTGGACGAGCTGGCCGCTTCGCTGTTCATCTCGGAGGTAACGCTGCAGAACGAGGTCAAGCTCATCCGGCATGAGATCGCAGAATATCATCTTTCGCTGCGCACCAAAAACAACACCCTGTTTATTTCCGGAAGTGAAAAAAGACAAAAAAGCGTCTCATGATCCACCTGATCTACAACGAAGCGCAGCACACGCTTGTGAGCATGGAGACGCTCCATGCCATCTTCCCCCGCTACGATATCCAGAAGATCCGCAGCGATATCCTTGCCTGCCTGAACAGCCAGCACTTTTTATCGACGAATACTCTCTGACCAATCTCCTGCTGCACATGCTCATCACGATGGATCAGCTTGGCACCGCCCCCAATGCCCCGCGGTACGAGGTCTCCACCGACCTCATTGAACTGAACCGGCATTTTGTGTCGATCATCGACAGCATCTGCACAGAACTTGAGCGGGAATACGGCATCGTTTTCACCCGCAGCAACAAGTACCAGTTCACCCTCCTGCTCATGACACGCGCCGTGCGCAACCAGGATGTATCGCTGCCAAGCCGTGCCACGCTTTCCATCCACCCCAGCACGATGCGCCTGGTAGACTCCATCGTTCAGGCTGTGAAGCAGTGTATGACATCGACCTGACCGACATTGATTTCTTCATTCCGTTTGCACTGCACATTGATAATATGCTTGTGCGCATCCGCCAGAATGTGTCGGTCCACAACCCCCTGCTGCACAGCATCAAAGCAATGTCGCCCATTATCTACGACATTGCGGTCTATATCTCCAACCTGATCAACCACCAGGGCATGTGCAGCTGTGTGAGGATGAGATCGCCTACATTGCGCTTCACATCGGTGCACGCATCCAGACATCTATAACCGCCGCGGCAAGCTGTGTGCGGTATTGCTCTGCCCGCAATATTACTCCTACGACCATCGCCAGTTCGACCGGCTGCAGAGCTATTTTTCGGACGATCTGACCATCGAATCGGTCGTTACCGCCCCGCACGAACTGGCCGGGCTGAAGTGTGATATGATCCTCTCCACCCTTCCGCTCACCGCAGAGCCGCCTGTGGTGCTCATCTCCAATTTTATCAGCAGCAATGACCGCCAGGCCATCAGCGACGTGATCCACCGCCTGAAGGCAGCGCGTGAAAAAGAACGCCTGATCAGCCTGCTGCAAACGCTGATCGATGCCGCCCTGTTCACCCCCGGTGCAGACTACGCCGACCGCGAAAGCGCCATCCGCACCATCGGCGGCCAGATGTGCGCCCGCGGCATCGTACCGCAAGAATTTATCGAAAGTACGCTGGAGCGGGAGCAGATCTCCCCACCAATTTTGGCATGATCGCCATTCCGCACCCGTCTGATTGCCGCGCTGCCCGCTCGGCCATCGCCGTGTCCCTGCTGCGCAAACCGCTGAGCTGGGGCACCAGCAGCGTGCGCATCATTTTCATGATCTGCGTTTCCAAGAGCGATCTGTCGGATTTTTCCGACATCTTCTCCTACCTTCCCCGCGTATGCAGCGACTACAAAACATTGGAACAGCTGGCTTCCGCTTCCAGTTATCCGGATTTCATCCAGATCCTTGGCGGCCTGTGCGCCGAATGATCTTTCTGCCTTTCCACCGGCAGCCAGGTGCTGAACCTTTTCACCTTCGTGGTCACCCAGCTGGCCATGGGTGTCACGGTGCTGATCGCGCGGTATCTCGGCGAAAAGAAGCACGAATTCATCAGCCCGGTCATCGGCGGCGCGGCGGTTGTATTCGCCCTTCTGGCCGCTGTGCTGTTCGGAGTTCTGGTGTTTCTGGCACGGCCCATTTCCAGCCTGATGCAGGCCCCGGCCGAGGCCCTTGATCTGACCACCAGCTATGTGCGCATCTGCGGTGCAGGCATCTTCTTCATCGTAGCCTACAATATGCTCGGCCCTCTTCCGCGGCCTGCGTGACAGCCGATCTCCCCTGATCTTTGTGCTGGTGGCCTGCGTGGTCAACATCGTCGGCGACCTGGTCCTGGTGGCCGGGTTCCATCTGGATGCTGTCGGTGCCGCCATTGCCCCCGTGGCCGCACAGGCTGTCAGCGTGGTCTGCGCTGTTGTCATGCTGCTGAAAAAATCTCTGCCCTTTTCCATCAAAAAGGCGGACTTCCGGCTGAACTTCCAGTGCAAAAAGTTTCTGGCCATCGGCCTGCCGCTGGCGCTGCAGGAGTTTTTGACCCAGCTCTCTTTTCTGGCCCTCTGTGCCTTTGTCAACCGCCTGGGTCTGGAGGCTTCCTCCGGCTACGGCGTGGCCTGCAAGATCGCGCACTTCCAGATCCGATTCTTAATGCAACGGCAGCATTTCCGGTTTGCACATCGCAGCCCTGAACCTCCGTCCAGGATCATTTCCTAGCTCACAGCAGTCAAAACCACTGGCTGAGCCGGGGGCTTGGGTAAGCCCTAGAAGGGCATAATACTAGCAAAGCCCCTTAAGGGGCCACGAATGGGTCTGCCAACTGCATTCCTGTCTCGTGGCAGGCCCCTCAAGGGGCCTTTTATTTACGCCTTAGTTCACTTGCTACCCGTAAACGGGTCCGTGAATTCCTTAAGGCTTAACTGGTCTGCAATCTGGTCCTGTTGCAGCTGATTTCTGATATACTCTTGGATTTTCTTTTTGTTCTTCCCTACTGTATCCACGAAATATCCTCTGGCCCAGAAATGCCGATTGCCATACTTGTACTTTAAATTCGCATGTCTGTCGAAAATCATGAGGCTGCTCTTTCCTTTGAGATATCCCATAACGTAAGAAATGCTGTACTTCGGAGAAAAACTTATCAACATATGGATGTGGTCAGGACATCCCTCTGCTGCGCCGAACACAAGGCGGTCAAACTGCTCCGGGAGCTGGAGGACATCGACCTCATCGAACGCAAACGCCGTGGTCTGGGCAGACCCAGCCTACAGCAAGAAGTTTTGGAAGAACACCGGGAACAAATCACGCTACACAAGGCGGCAAAAGCCGCTTTTGACGAAAGCGAGTTTGAAAAAAGTTGCCAAAGGTAAAAGAACTGGATACCGAATACTCCGCACTGCTTTCTCAAAAGAAAGCTGCCTATCCGAAGTACCGCAAGGCACGGGATGAAATGCAGGAATTAAAAAAACACACAGAAGAATGTAGAGTTGTTCTTCGCCGAGAAAAAAAGACACCAAGGAAAAATCGCAGACCCGTTAAACAGAAAACACCGAGGATCTTTCCCATTTTGGGAGAGAGTCCTCGGTGTTCTTTTTAAGAACTTGAGTGAAGAAAAACCACCAGCTAAGCT
>VOFG01000552.1_pt1 | contig 23897 bp, 32 predicted proteins | sample 5384171 | NCBI WGS metagenome assembly VOFG01 (sample SAMN12384726, study PRJNA508395) | human gut metagenome | isolation source: healthy gut F | host: Homo sapiens | reverse complement strand
GGCGGAGCGTCGTGGAACCGTTGGTCATGTGGACGTTCTGGAAGAACTTCGTGCCGAACAGGTTGGCGTGCTTTGCAAAGTCGGTCTCGGCCTTAGATGCCGTTGTAGTCGATGATGCTGTTGCTCATCAGGACGTCCCGGCCCGTGCATCAGCTCGGTGCGCTTGGCAAAGTCGGTCCAGTCGTTCATCCCAGCGGGTCGATGAACGCGTCGCTGACGAGCGAAGCGGCATCGGGAACCTCTTCACTGCTGGTATCAGCGGTGTCGGTGCTCTCAGTCGGGCCATTGGTCTCAGTGGACGTGCAGGGAGTCGTGCTGTCGCTGTTGCTCTTACCGGCACAGGCGGCAAGGCTGGAGCAGCATCACGAGCGCAAGGAGCAGAGCAATGCTTCTTTTCATTTTGTGTTTTCCTCCTTTTTATTTTGTTCCGGCACGAGTGGCCGCCCCGCTTTCCGAAAGGAAAGCGGACATGACAGGCGCGCCTGTCATGATATTCGGTTGTTCCGTCCGTAAAACGACATTTTTTCAAGAAACTGAGAAAGTCTTGCAGGTTTGACGATAGAATAGCACGGAGCTGCCGCGCCGTCAATCGTCAGAGCGTCAAAAAAATGAAGGGAAAAATTAAGAATTATTTGTTCCAACAGGCAACAAGATGGCCATTGCCGCGATCGGTGAGCGTGGGGGCATTCCGCCGCGCACTGCTCGGTAGCATAGCGGCAGCGGGTGCGGAACGGGCAGCCGGTGGGCATATTCAGCGGACTGGGCACGTCGCCCGTCAGCACGATACGCTGGCGCGAGCGCGCGATCTCCGGGTCGGGGATCGGCACGGCGGAGAGCAGCGACTGCGTGTACGGGTGGACGGGGTTCTCGTTGAGCTCGTCCGCGTCCGCGATCTCCACAATGCGCCCCAGGTACATGACCGCGATGCGCTTGGAGATGTGGTGCACGACCAGCAGGTCGTGCGCGATGAAGAGATACGCCACGCCCAGCTTCTCCTGAAGCTCCTCAAACATATTGATGACCTGCGCCTGATGGACACATCCAGCGCCGAGACCGGCTCATCGCAGACGATGAACTTCGGGTCGACCGCGAGCGCGCGGGCAATGCCGATGCGCTGGCGCTGCCCGCCGGAGAACTCATGGGCGTAGCGGCGGGCATGCTCGGCGTTCAGGCCGACATAGTTCATCAGCTCAAGGATCTTTTCCCGGCGCTCTTTTTGTTGGAGTAGAGATGGTGGACGTCCAGCGGCTCACCGATGATGTCCTCGACGGTCATACGCGGGTCGAGCGAGGAATAGGGGTCCTGGAAGACCATCTGCATCTGCTTGCGGTATGGCAGCATGTTGACATGGATGCGCTTTTCGCGGATGGGCTTTCCGCCGCGTCGAGCAGTGGGGCTTCCCCTGCTTCGTCATAGCGCTCGCCGCTGTCGAAGATCACGTCGCCGTCAAAGGTGACGCGCCCGGCGGTCGGGGTGTAAAGCTGCAAAAGCGTGCGCCCGACGGTCGTCTTACCGCAGCCGGACTCGCCCACAAGGCCGAGCGTCTCGCCCTGGCCGATGGTGAAGGAGACGTCGTCGACCGCCTTGAGCGGCAGAGTTCTGCCGAAGCCGGCGTTTATGGGGAAATACTGCTTGAGATGCTCAACGCGCAGAAGTCCGCTGCTCATTGTGCGTCGCCTCCTTCCTCTTCAAGCATCCGGCGGACGTTCATCCAGCAGGCCGCCTTATGGTTGTCGTTGATGGTCAGCTCCTCGGGCTGCTGCTCAAGGCAGATCTTCATCGCCTCGTCGCAGCGCGTGCAGAACGCGCAGCCCGCGGGGAGGTTGAGTATATTGATGGGCGTGCCCGCGATGGGGATGAGCTTCTGCTTCATGTTGTTGACGTTCGGGATAGAGCGAAGAAGCCCCTTTGTATACTCATGTCTCGAATTATAGAATATCTCGTCCGCCGTGCCGCGCTCACAGATATGCCCGCCGTACATGACGATGATGTTGTCGCACATATCGGCAATGACGCCGAGGTCGTGCGTCACGAGGATGACCGCCATGCCCATCTTCTTCTGGAGACTCGGCATAAGCTCAAGTATCTGCGCCTGAATGGTCACGTCGAGCGCGGTGGTCGGTTCGTCGGCAATGAGTATATCAGGCTCACAGGCGAGGGCCATCGCGATCATGACGCGCTGGCGCATACCGCCGGACAGCTCAAAGGGGTACTGCTTGATGCGCTTTGCGGCTCGTTTATGCCGACAAGCTCAAGCATCTCGATGGCGCGTGCGAGATGCCTTGCCCTTGTGCGGTCCGTATGCAGCTCTATCGCCTCGCGGAGCTGGCTGCCAACGGTGAAGACGGGGTTGAGGCTGGTCATGGGGTCCTGGAACACGATGGAGCAGCACTTGCCGCGGAACGCGCTCATCTGCCGGGCGTCCCATGTCGTGAGATCCTGCCCCTTGTAGCGGATGTGCCCGGCGTTATCCTGCCGGTGTCGGCAAGGATCTGCATAATGGAGTACGCCGTCACGCTCTTGCCGGAGCCGGATTCGCCCACTATGCCGAGCACTTCGCCAGGGTCGAGATTGAACGACACGCCGTTGACGGCGTGCACCTCGCCGGAGTCAGTAAAGAATGAGGTGTGCAGATCCTGCACGCTTAAAAGATGTTCACTCATACCTATCACCTCTTCAGCTTCGGGTCGAAAGCATCACCGCAGGCCATCGCCGAGCAGGTTGAGGCTCAGCACGATCAGGCAGATCGTCAGCGCCGGGAACACCAGCTTGTAGGGGTAGCTCTGCAAGCCCTCGCGCGCAGCATTGGCAAGCGAGCCCAGAGACGGCATAGGGGCGCGCACCCCGAGACCGACAAAGCTCAGATAGCTCTCGGTGAAGATGGCGGACGGCACCTGAAGGGCCGCGGAGATGATGATCACGGACAGGCAGTTGGGCAGGATGTGCTTGCGGATGATGCGCGACGGACTCGCGCCGATGGAGCGCGCGGCAAGGATATATTCATTCTCCTTGATGGAGAGTATCTGCCCGCGGATAAGGCGCGCCATGCCCACCCAGTAAAGCGCGCCGAACACGATGAATATGGAGATCATGTTCGTGCCGAGCGAGGCGAGTATCCCGCTCGTGAGCTTGAGCCTCTGGTCGAGCACGACCGACAGCAAGATAACGATGAGCATATCCGGCAGAGAATATATAACGTCGACTATGCGCATCATTATCAGGTCCGTCCTGCCGCCGACATAGCCGGAAATACTGCCGTACAAAATGCCCGATTATGAGAACGATCACGCTTGCGAAGATGCCGACGAACAGCGACACGCGCGTGCCGTACACAACGCGGATAAAATAGTCGCGGCACTGCTCGTCCGTGCCGAAGATGTGCGGGAAGCGCTCACCCCCGGCGTCGATATATTTCTGCTCCGCCTCGCTGTACGTGAACGGGGCGAGGTTTTTCGCCCCCTTGTCGCGCTTGCCGTTGACGGAGAGTATCTCCTCGTAACCGTAGGGAACTACCAGCGGGGCGACGATGATGGTGATAAGAATGCACAGCAGTATTATCATGCTCATCACCGCGAGGGGGTTTTTCATGAGCTTTCGCATACCGTCCCTGAAGAAGGAACGGCTCTCGCTCATGACGTCCTGCTGGCGCTTTTCCTCGTCGCTGGCTTTCTTGAATTTTTTGAGGTCGATCTGCGCGCTGAGGATCTGCTTTTTTGGGCATGCTGCCGGAATCGTAAGTGTTTATGTTGTCCATTCGCTTCCGACCTCCTCAGTCAAATTTTTATGCGCGGGTCGACGACCTTATAGAGCAGGTCGCAGATCAGCGTGGCAAAGACCATCAGCGTCGCAAGGAAGATGGTCGTCGCCATGATGAGCGTATAGTCGCGGTTGGTGATGGCGGCAACGAACTTGCTGCCGATGCCGCCGACGGTGAAAATGGTCTCGACGACCATGGAGCCGGTGATGATATAGGCGATCTGCGGACCGGCGTAGGTGATGATGGGGATGAGGGAGTTGCGCAGCGCGTGTTTGAAGATGACCTTTCCGCGCGAAACGCCCTTTGCCCGCGCCGTGCGTATGTAATCCTGGCTCAGCGCGTCGAGCATGCTTGTCTTTGCAAGGCGCGTTGTGTACGCCATCGGGTAGGCGGCAAGCGAGATGACGGGCAGCGTATAGTGTACCTCCGTCGCGCTCCACACGGGCACCCAGCCGAGCTTTATCGCAAACACCAGCAGCAGAAGCGTCGCCAGCACGAAGCTGGGCACGGCGGTGAAGAGCGTCGAGAAGAAGACGATGAGCCGGTCGGGCAGCTTGTTGCGCATGAGCGCCGCCATGGAGCCGAAGACCGTACCGCAGATGAGCGCGACGGTTATCGCCATGAGACCGAGCTTGGCGGAGATTGGGAAGGACTCACCGATAATGGCAGTGATGTCGCGCCCGTTTTTCAGCGACACGCCGAAATCCCCGTGCAGGAGATTGTTCATATAGAGCAGGTACTGCTCAAAAAGCGGCTTATTGAGGTTATATCTCCCTCCAAAGCCTTGATGGTCGCCGCGTCCAGCGCCTTTTCACGGTTGAACGGTCCGCCGGGGACCATATGCATCACGAAGAACGTGATGGCGCTGATGATGATGATCGTCAGCACCGCCAGCAGTATTCGCTTGATGATGTACGACAGCGTTTTTGAATTCATTTTTCCACATCCGCTCCCTTTCTCCCCTGACCGGTGTGAGCGCGCATCACCTTTCCTTTCGGAAAGGTGGCAAAGGGCGCCCTTTGCCAGTCAGTTATTCGGGCGGCGAGGTATAAACCACCCAATTTTATATTCGTTATAATAATTAATTATATAATATGCGCGAGCATTTTTCAACTGTATTTTGCCCGCCGCCTGATAATATTCTCAAAATCAGCGAAAACGGCAGCAGGCCGCCCGATCCTCGGGTCTCCTGCTGCCGTATCATTGTATACGTCTATATGCTTATTTTTTCAGTCCGAAGCGCTCATACGCCCACGGCATCTCCGCGTCGGTCAGCTCTTTAACGCGCACCTCGCCAGAGTCAAACTCCTTATATGTTCCCGTCGAGCGTTATGCGCCCGGAGGCGGTCTTGAGGGAGAACATCTCGGCGTTGATGAACGGGGATCTCGGGCTTTTTCTCGCAGTAGAGGCACAGCGCGTCATAGTCCTGCGGCAGCTGCGGCTCGGTCGTGAATGAGTAGAACCTGCGCCACTCGCCGTGGTGCCTGTCCATCAGCACCCAGCCGAGATCGCCGTCCGTGTCGAAGCGGTAGCACTCGTCAAACTGCGCCTGCTCCACGCCCTCGATGAGCCGCACGGGATAGCGCGGGCAGACCTCGCCTATGCCGACGTCGCAGCACCACACCCCGTCCAGCGCAACGACCTTCATCACGCGGTGGCGGCGCATGGGTATCTCCTTCTCGCCGCGCAGGTAGCGCGCGGCGTACTCCGTCACGCCGTAGCCCAGCTCGCGCAGAAGCCACGCGAAAAGGCCGTTCAGCTCAAAGCAGAAGCCGCCCTTGCCCTCCTCCACGACCTTTTTATAGAGGTCGTCCACATCCAGCGACAGAGGTATGCCGCGGATAATGTCGAGGTTTTCGTAGGGGATATGCGTGCAGTGCGCAAATTGCAGCTCGCGCAGCAGCGCGGAGTCGGGGACGATCTGCTCCGGCAGCTCCAGCCCCATGCGTTCAAAATATTTCTTTACTTTTTCTCTTTCCACTTTGCGCTTATCTCCTCCAGAATTTCCATAACGGTCAAAAAGCTGCCCGCGCGTGACATAGGGCGAGGGTATGTTATGCCGAGCACAGTCAAGGAAGTGCGTCAGCTCGTTATAATACCAGCCGCACGGCGGCACGTTCACGCCCGTGGAGATCATCACGGCGTCCGACGTGTCGTATACACGCGGCTCATGACCGAACTGGTACGCCGTGAGGCGCTCGCCGTCGTTGATCATCATGCCGTTTTCAAAATACACGCGCCAGCGCGCCGTCCACGGGATGGGCGCGTTGAACCACGCCGCTTCGCCCGCGACGCTGAGCCCGCCGAAGTCGTAGCATATTCTGAACTGCTCCGGATAGCTCTTCCCCTCGCCGCGGCAGGACGAAAAAGTGAACCCGTCGGGCTTGCCGAAGAGGGAGACGATGATGTCAAGGTCGTGTATGTGCAGGTCGTAGGGCAGCAGCCCGGACTTTGCCTCGTCAAAAAGCCATCCGCCGACCGCCCAGCTCGGGCAGGCGGAAAGGCGCTCAAAGCAAGCGTCCAGCGGCTTGCCGAACTCCCCGCTCTTTATCGCATCGCGCAGGAAGCCGACCTCCTTCGTGAATTGCAGCACCTGCGCAATGTAAAGCTGCACGCCGCGGCGCTCCGCATCGTCGAGCATCTCCTTCGCGTCCTTCACCGAGAGCGCGACGGGCTTTTCGCAGATGGTGTTCTTGCCTAGGGCAAGGCTCTCCATAACGTTGTCATGGTGCATATACGTGGGGGTGCATATGTCGACGACGTCGATGTCACAGGCGTTGACCATGTCGGTTATCGTCGGATAGCACGGCACGCCCCATTCCTTTGCCGCCGCCTCGGAGCGAGGGGAATGCCCCACGACGGCGGCGACGGTGCAGCCGTCGATCTGCTGCAGGTTCTCATAGTGCACCTTGCCCATTCCGCCCGTTCCGACGAGACCTATCTTGAGATTTTTCATATTACCTTTTCCTTTTTACAGCTCAAAGCCCTGTGCGCGCAGGTACGCCGCGGAATCGGCAACAGCCTCGTTGACCTCCGCGAGATCCTTCGCGCCCGCCTGAGTGAACTCTATCTCGATTGAGTACGGGCTCATATTGTGCGCGTCGTCCATGAGCTTAAAGAGCTTGGGGAACTCGACGTAGCCCTTGCCGAGCGCAGGGAAGTTCCACTCCTTGTGCCCGCCCGCCTTGTCCTTGAGATGGACATAGCCGATCTTGTCGATGCACGCGGCAAAGTCCTCCGGCACGTCCACATCGCCGTAGAAGATGGCGTTCGCGGTGTCGTAGTTGACGAGCACGCGCGGCGAGCCGACAAGCTCCACGATCTCCTTGAGAATGCGTCCTGTGCCGTGGTCGCCATGCACTTCGAGCACGAGCTTCATGTCGTAGCGCTCAAGATACTCGGCAAAGCCCTTTATATGCTCCGCCACGACGGAGTTGGGGGCGACGGCCTTGTCCTCAAGGTGCGCCTCGCCTATGGACGAGACGATATACTCACTGCCGAAGAAGTGCGCAAGGCGGATGTTGTCCACAAAGTCGCGGATGCGCGCGGTATCCATGAGGTTTGTGTGCCCGCTCATGGCAAAGGGGATAAGTTCGTATTTATCCAGCATATCCTGAGCGCGCAGGATACTGCGGAAGCTCTGGTCGGGGAAAACATGCTCCGTCCAGCCCTTCGTCGCGGTCAGCTCGATATACTTGAAGCCCGCCGCCTTTATCCCCGCGGCCGCCTCTTCAAGCGTATAGCCGTGGTAGCAGTTGGAGTTGACGGCAATAATGCGTTTTTCCATCGCAATCACCTCACACGGTTATGAAGTTGTCGAGATAATGCTTGGACTGGCGGATGGATTTGAGAATATCCTCGCGGCAGCTCTCGAACGCCTTGTCCTCCACCTCTATAACGGCGCAGCCGTTGAAGCGGATGTCATTGAGCGCAGAGATGAACGCCGCCCAGTTCACATCGCCCAGCCCCGGGATCTTCGGGGACATATAGTCCAGCGGGTATGCCAGCACGCCGCACTCGGCGAGCTTTTCGGGATAGAGCTTGATGTCCTTGAAGTGGACGTGGAAAATGCGGTCCTTGAATTCGTATATCGTCTTGATGTAGTCAAGCTGCTGCCAGACATAGTGGCTCGGGTCGAAGTTCAAGCCGAAGTTAGGGGACGGGATGATCTCAAAGAGGCGGCGGTAGATTGCCGGGGTGCACATGAGGTTCTGCCCGCCCGGCCACTGGTCAGCGCCGAAGAGCATCGGGCAGTTCTCTATCGCGACCTTAACGTTGTTCTCCTCCGCGAGCTTTATAAGCCCCGGCCATATATCCTTGAAGAGCTCTATATTCTCCTCGACCGTCTTGTGCTGGTCGCGCCCGATGAACGTCGTCACCATGCCCACGCCGAGCTTGCTCGACGCCTTGATGAGCGCCTTGAGGTGCTCTATCGCGGCGGTGCGCTTGGTGAGGTCGGGGTCCATGGTGTTGGGGTAGAACGCGAGGGAGGATATGGTCATGCCCTTTTTCTCTACATAGCCCTTCACGTACTTTGCATACTCATCATCCGCGAGGACGCGCTCCGCGTCTATATGGCTGACGCCGGCATAGCGGCGCTCTGCCTTGCCCGCCGGCCAGCACGCGACCTCAAGGCACTCAAAGCCCATCTCCACCGCGGTGTCAACGGCTTCCTCAAAGCTCCATCCGTCCAGTATGGCGGTGAGCAGACCGAATTTCATCATAGCTCAGATTCTCCTTTTCGTCGTAATATGATAAATGTTTACTTGTTCTCGGGTATCTCGACCGCCGCGCCCAGCTCAGACGAGCGTAGGGAGGCGAACACCGCGCGCATGGCGTAAAGCGCGTCCTTGCCGGTGACGGCGGGCGCGGTGTGGTTCTTGAGGCAGTCTATCCACGCATCTATAACGCCGGACTTCGTCTGGTTGTCGTTCGTCTGTATCTGCTCAACGTCGTACATTTCGCGCGTGCCGTCAGCAAGCGTGACGACGATGGAGTGCGCGGGGTCGTCGTATATCTTCATGATGCCCTTTGTCCCGTAGAGAACGGTGGAGTTATCCTCCGCGCCGTAGAATGTCCAGCTCGCGGTCATCGTGCCGACGATGCCGCCGGTCATCTCATAGATGCACATGGCGTTGTCGTCCACGCCGATAAGCTCACCATTCTCGCCGCGCTTATCCAGCGTTGCTACCTTTGCCGTCGTGCGCACGACGCGCTCACCGGTGAGGTAGTGGATGAGGTCGGTCTTGTGCACGCCGAGGTCTGCCATCGCCCCCATCGCCGCCTTGCTCTTGTCGAAGAACCAGGTGTTCTTGCCGGGGTTGATGCTCCATGTCTCGGGTCCACCGTGGCCGAAGGTCGTGCGGAAGGTGACGATGCGGCCTATCGTGCCCGCGTCGATGAGCGCCTTTGCCTTGACGTGCGCCTTGGCAAAGCGCTGGTTGTGCGCGATCATGAGCGTTCTGCCCGTCTCCTTGGCGACCTTGACCATCGCCTCGCAGTCCTCAAGCGTGACCGCCATGGGCTTCTCGCACAGCACGTCCTTGCCCGCGCGCATCGCCTTTATGGCAAGCTCCGCATGGGCGTAGTTCGCCGCGCACACGCTGACAGCGTCGATCTCGGGATCGGCCAGCAGCGCCTCCGGCGTATCGTACACCTTGCCGCCGTATTTCGCCGCCATGTCCTCCGCGCGCTTTCTCGTCGGGTTATAGAATGCCGCGAGCTCACAGTCCGGGTTTGCCGCGTACTCCGGGATATGCCGCACCTGCGCGATCTTCCCGCACCCCAGTATGCCTATTTTTATCATGATCCGTCTCCTTTCAAAAAACTGAAAATCTGTTTATAGTCATAGTGCGAGGGAGGTTTTCTTCTCCCCCGCACCTACGGTCTTATTGTATCACACGTTGTCCTTCTTCTGCAGGAGCACCGCGAAGATAACTATCGCGCCCTTGATGGCATCGCACAGGAAGGTCGGCACGCCGACAGAGTTGAGGATGTTGTTCATCACGCCCATGATGAGCATACCGACAAAACGCGCCCACAAGGCTGCCTCTGCCGCCTGCCATGGATGTGCCGCCGACGATGACCGCGGCGATCGCGTCCATCTCATAGCCGGAGCCCGCGTTCGCATAGTCCATGGAGCCGATACGCGACACGTAGATGATCGCGGCAATGGCGCACATAACGCCGCCGAGGGCGTAGATGCGGCGCTTGACAGAGTTGACATTGATGCCGGAGAGCTTCGCCGCGCGCTCATTGGAGCCGATGGCGATGGTCTGGCGGCCGAAGGCGGTCTTCTTGAAGATGATGTGCATTATAATGACTATCGCCAGCCAGTAGATTATCGGGAGGATGACCTGCCCGCCGATCTTGGCGGAGGCGATGAGCTTGAACCCGTCGGGAACCTTGGGGTTGAAGTTTTTGGTGAGCTGCTGCGTGACGGAACGGAAGATCTTCATCGTGCCGAGAGTGGCAATGAACGGGGGCAGCTTGCCGTAGGCGACGAGCGAGCCGTTGAGCGTGCCGAGGACGTAGCCCGCCGCAATTATCACGACGCACGCGATGGCGTAGGCCGGCGCGCCGGTAATGCCCATGCCGACGAGAAGTCCGTTCGTCGGCTCGATGAGGTACATCAGTATCGCGCCCAGCGCGCACAGCATTGAGCCGACCGAAAGGTCGATGCCGCCGGAGATGATGATGAAGCACATACCCAGCGCGATAACGCCGGCGTAGGTGTTGTTTCTCAGAATGTTCAGCCATGCCATGCCAAGCTTGCCGAACATCGCGCTGAACGAGCCGCCGTTGATGAACATGACGACCGCCTGAATAAGCACCATGACCAGCAGCGCAAACAGCGTGGACACCATATGGTTGCGCGCCCACAGCTCCTTCACATTCGCCGCGAAGCCCTTGTTTTCCAGCTTTTTATTCTCCATCTCATTCACTCTCGCTTTCGTTTTGTTTGCCGCCCGTGGCAAGATACATGATGTTATGCTCGTTCATATCCGCGCCGCTGACCTCGCCGACCTGACGGCCGTGGAACATGACGATGCTCCTGTCGCACACGCGGATTATCTCCTGCGCCTCGGACGAGAGCACGATTATCGCCACGCCCTCCGTCGCGAGGCGGTGGATAATGCCGTATATCTCTTCCTTCGCGCCGACGTCCACGCCCTGTGTGGGGTTGTCGAGGATCAGCACCCTCGGCCCGCACATGAGCCACTTTGCCAGCACCACCTTCTGCTGGTTGCCGCCGGAAAGGCTCGTTATCGGGTCGGACTTCGCGCCCATTTTTATTCTCAGCTCCTCCATCTGCTTGGAGAAGAGCTTGTCCTGCTTATCAAAGTCAATAAAGAAGCGGTGCTTTTTTATCTTCGGCAGCTCAACGATGGAGCCATTGTCGATGATGCTCATGTCCTTGAGTATCGCGTTTTCTTGCGGTTGCGCGGAAGATAGGCGATCCCTCCTCCAGCGCCTGATATGTATTGGTGATGTGCACCTCGCGGCCGCCGAGCGTCACCTTGCCGGTGTACGATTTGCCCATCGCGCCGAACACGCTCTGGAAAAGCTCGCTCCGCCCGTCGCCGAGAAGCCCCGTCACGCCGAGCACCTCGCCCGCGTGCACCGTGAGGATATATCCTCAAAATACTTTCCGTCGCTCAATCCCTCCAAGCGCAGCACCTCGTCGCCGAGCTTTATCTCGCGCGTGAGCACATCAGTGTTGACCTCGTGCCCGACCATGTACGCGGCGAGCTTTTTCGTGTCGGTGTCCTTCACCGCGCCCGCGGCGACCATCTTGCCGTCGCGCAGAACGGTGTAGCGGTCGCATATCTCCATGACCTCGCCGAGCTTGTGGGAGATGAAGATTATCCCCACGCCCCTGCTCGCGCAGGGTGCGCATCATGGCGAAAACACGCTGTATCTCCGGCTCCGTGAGGGATGTGGTCGGCTCGTCCATGATGATGATGGACGCCTCCTGCATCAAAGCGCGGCATATCTCGACGATCTGCTTATACGATGCGTCAAGGTCGCGCACCATCGTGCGCGGGTCAAGGGTGATGTTCATCTTCGCAAAAAGCCCCGCCGTTTTCTCCTGCATCGTCTTTGCGTCGAGAAACGCGCCCTTTCTCTGCAAATGCGTGATGAACATGTTCTCGTAGATGGTGAGGTCGTTGATGAGGTTGAGCTCCTGATGGATGAAGCCTATGCCCGCGTCAAGCGAATCGACCGGGGAGAGGAACGTACGCTCCTCCCCGTCGATGACGATTTTGCCGCTGTCCGCCTGCAAAACGCCGCCGAGGATATTCATCAGCGTGGATTTGCCCGCGCCGTTCTCGCCGAGCAGCGCGCATATCTCGCCCGTGGAGAGGGTGAAGTCCACATTGTCCAGAACGTTGTTCGCGCCGAAGGACTTGTAGATATTCTGCATGGAGAGGTTCAAGTTATCACATCCAGTTATAGTATTAATGCATACTCCGCACAGAGCCGCCGCCGGGAACGTTTCCGGCGGTGCCTCTCTGCGGAAAAGGGGCTATGGCTATAAAGCCATAGCCCCTTGGAGGTTTCGCTTGTTTTTGCTGAATTAGTAAACAGTGTTCTCCGGATCGAGGTACTCTGCAACGTTGTCAGCGGACACGATGGTGGTGGGGATGATGGTGGTCTGCTCGGGGTTCTCGCCGTTGAGCAGCTCAATGCCGACCTTGATCGCATCCTGGATCATGGACGGGCTGTACAGCGCGGAGCACAGGCCGAGGTCTGCATACTGCTCGTCCGCGATCATGCCGAAGTACTCCTGGCATCCGCCGCCGCCGGTGATGGCCTTGATGTCGGTGCGGCCAGCCTCAGTGATGGCAGTGATGCAGCCCATGGAGGTCTCATCGTCCATGGAGTAGACAGCGTCGATCTGGGGGTACTTCTCAAGAGTGTCAGCCATAGAGGCAAGACCGTCGTCACGGGAGAAGCTGTTCACAGCGATCTCAAAGATGTTGGTCTTGTCGTAGCCGATCTCGTCAAGATAAGCATAGAAGCCTTCCTTGCGCAGCTCGCAGACGGAGCCGGAGGAGGGGACGTCCATAACAGCGATGGTAGCGGCGTCGCCGACCTTCTCGGTGATGAACTTAGCGGACTGGTAGCCCATGTCGTAGTTGTCGCCGGTGACCTTGTAGATGCCCTGGCAGTCAACATCGATATCGAAGTTGACAACGGGGATGCCGGAGTCAATGATCTCCCTGCATAGCGGTCTCCATGCCTTCCCACTGCGGGAAGGAGACGATGAGGGTAGCGCCCCACTCGACGAGGTCGCTCAGACCGGCCTGCATCTCAGCAGCGTCGGCAGAGGTGCTGACCTTGTACTCAAGGCCGTTGTCCTTGCAGTACTTCTCGGCGTAGTAAGCAACACCTGCGACCCAGCCGTGGGTGACAGCAGGGGCGGCAATACCGACCTTGATTTCGGGAGCGGCAGCCTCTGCGGCGGCGGGAGCAACGTCCTCTGCGGCGGGAGCCTCAGCAGCGGGAGCTTCCTCGGTCGTCGTGGGAGCAGCCTGCTGACCGCAAGCGCACAGCGCGAAGACCATGCACAGTGCGAGCATCAGTGCGAGAAACTTTTTCATTCTGGTTTTTCCTCCATAAAAATTTTGTATATTCAAAGGCTTTCGCCTAAGAACCCCTATGTAACCGGCCGTCGTTCATGTGCAATGTGCACATGAACGAAACACGGCCGTGTTTCGTTTGCCCCTCCGGGCGGCATATTTTCGGCATAAACTGCCGCTTTATACGTGTTTCTTCGTCTTTTTCAACATTTGCGGACGGTTTTCCATGCCGTCCCACGCGAAATTCTGTCTCTTTTGCACAGAATTTACGTCTTCTAAACAAGTGCAATATACCACAATTTAACCCTAGTGTCAACAAAGACGTGTCAAAACTTTCGCACTATCCCGCGGATTTTACGCACATTTCGCATTTCATCCCGCCGCTTGCAATGCGCGGGCGGAATGTAGTATACTAATAATAGATACAACGAAAAAATTTTACGGAGAATGCGGCAATGAATGAAAACGTCATAAAATTCTTTGAGCGTTACGACGCGGACGAGGCGCTGCGCTCCCGCGTCGCCGAGGCGGAGGCGAATTACCCCGGCTCTCTGGAGATACGCGAGGCGCTGTGCGAGGCGGTGCTTCTGCCGATCGCGCAGGAGATCGGACTGCCCTTCACGCTGGACGATCTGCGCAAGTACGAGACGCGCAAAAAGATGACGCGCGCCACGCAGGATGTCGACAAATGGCTCGCCGAGCCGGACGACGGCGGGGACAGCTACTGGCTGCTCGACCGCGGCTGGTCGGACGATGAGGCGAAGTTTTGCGGCGACAATTAGTGAACAGGCGCAAAAAATCAGGGGCAGGCTCATGCCCCTGATTTTTTGCGTTTCTATCACCCGCGTCCGGGTTCAAGTATGCTTATGGTCTCGGCCACGTTCGAGGGTGGATTGGGCGTGTCGCTCTCGCGCACCTCCAGCTCGCGCGCGATATGCTCCAGCGTCTCCATGTCGCTCGTGCCCTTTACCGTGAGCAGATACCCCCGCTCCGCGTCAAAGAGGAGGATGTAGTTTGCCCTGTCCATCCAAGCGAACGTCTCGCTCTCGGAGTAGTCCGAGGTTATTTTCTGCACGTGCCACACGCCCCAGTCCGTCTCCTCCACGATCTCCGCCTTGCCGCTGAGGACGTACTGCGCCTTGTATGTCGTTGGCACGCTGCCGGAAGTTATGATATACGGCAGCTCCGCGCTGGTCATGTCGCCCTCGTCGGCAAGATAGCCTGTCCAGCCGTCCTCGTCCGTCCCGCCGAAGGTCGGCTCGCTCGGCAGCCAGAAGCAGCGAAACTCCGGCTTATTGTGCGCCTCCGCCGGTCCCGTGAATGTGAACACCATGCTCGCATCCGGATAGTTCAGCTTCTGCTGCTTGGTGATGTTCCCGTCCCCGTCCACGAACGTCCAGCAGCCGGAGACGGTCTCTCCCGCCGGGACGTCGCGCCTGTTCATCGTGAAGCTCGCCACGGCGTAAGCCGTCGCCGTCAGCAGCGTTGCGATCGCGGCGGCGAGCAGCAGCGTGCGCACGGTCTTTTTCGCGCGGCGCGTGCCCTTTTTCTCCGGCGCGGCAGCGCCTATGTTTTCAAACACAGCGGCCTTTATCCGCGCCGCGCGCGCCTCGTCCGCCGCGCCTATCGTCACATTCTCCGGGCAGATGTCGCCGCAGATATCAGTTATATATACTTTCAACGCTGTACCCCCTCTCCGTCAGATATGCCTTCAAGCGTTTCCTGCCGCGGGCGAGCTTTGTGCGCACCGTGGCGGCGTTCATGTCCATGTCGGCGGCAATGTCCTCCGTCTTCTGATAGAGGAAGTAGTGCCGCTGGAATATCTCCCTGTCCGGCTGGGGCAGGCTGTCCACCGCGCGGCGCGCCGCCTCGCCCAGCTCGCTGACGATGTACTGCTCCTCCGGCAGCGTGCAGTCCGCCACGGGGACATCGTCCTGCAAAGGCTCGCTTATGCGCATCGCGCGCAGGCGGGACTTCGCCTTGTTGCGGGCGATGGCGGCGATGTACGCTTTCAGCGCCCCGCTCCCGGCGTTCAGGCGATTGTACCACAGCGCCGTAAACACGTCCGCCGTTATCTCCTCCGCGTCCTCCTCGCCCAGCATCCCGCCGAGCACATTGGACACGATGGCGTAGACATACGGCGTATACTGCTCTATTATCTCCGCCAGCGCCGCCGTGTCGCCCCGGTGCAGCCGCGCGACAAGCTTTTTCTCGTTCATCGCGTCACGCTCCCTCCGATGTCCACACGGTCTCGTCAAAGCGCTCCTTTACGCTGTCCCACAGCCGCTCCACGTAATACAGCCCGTCGACCTGCCCGCTCAGCTCCCACAGCCTCGCCGGGGTGACGGTGATGATGCAGACGTAGTCCTTCATTTCCTCGCCGTCCTCTATGCTTGACTCGGCGCACACCCGCACCGGGCAGCCGAGCGCGGCAAAGGTCTCCGCCGTCTTCATGTCGTACTCGTTTCTGATGCGCGTATACTCGTTCATGTCGGTGATCATGCCATCTTCGCTTATCGCTTCCGTGCGCTTGTCGCCGTCCGCGCCGGGCTCCGGGTGAATGACGAAATCGCGCGGCTCGTCCTGCGCCCACTCGTGGAATTCCTCCATGTCGTCCCTGCGCAGGAAGAAGCTGCCCTCGCGCTTATAGATCTGCTCCAGCACCTCATCCCAGCTTTCGTAGATCTGGTTATCGCTCTGCTCCGGCTCGTTCCGGCTCTCTTCGGTCTCCTGCCCGGACGGTTCGGATCGCATGCTGTCCGTGCGGATGAACGGCGTTTCGTCCGCGCCGTGGCTGCCCTCCTCGAGCGTCGGCGTGGTCTGCCGCGCCGCGCCCGCGCAGCCCGCCAGCGGCACCGTGAGCACAGCGCACAGCAATAACGCCAAAAGTCTTTTCATCTTCTCGCCCCTTTCTCATCGGCGTTGTGTTGTGTTTTGGCCTTTCACCTATATAAACGCGCCCCGGCGGGAAAATGTTTCAGTCTTTCGGAAAAATTTTAAAGCAGCGGCACAAAATGCGCCGCTGCTTCGGGTTTAACTCTTTAATTGGTCTTTTCTTTCGGCATCTCCCATGCGAGGTACACGCCGTTGAACTTATCCGCGTAGTCCTTTGAGGTGAATATCACGCTCATCGAATCCGTCAGCACAAGCTCCTTGTTCACCGTGATGAGGCTGCGCCCGTCGCGGTGCGGGTCGACGATCGCGGTGGTCTTGGGTATGGTGTAGAGCATACCGTCGGCTATCGCCTTCGCGTCCTCGCGCACGACGGGATACGCGCAGTCGAGCATCAGCACGCCCTTGAAGCCGCCCTCGCCCGCCCCGGCATCGGCAGCGGTGATGGCGAAGGTCGTGTCATCCTCGCGGGTGAAATTCTCCGCCGGGATGTAGAGGAGGTTATCAAAGCGCGCCGCGTCGCCGCTGAGTGGGGCGATGTCCTCCATCTTGCCGGTGTCCGCGGTGACATTCTCGTCGATAATGTCGCGCACGGCCTCAAAATATATCTTCTGCCCCTCGTCGTTGGGGTGCACCCCGTCCGCCAGCGCCGCGAAAAAGCCCTGCTGCCCCAGCGCGTAGTACGGGGCGAACGTGTCAGCCACGGGGATGCTGTAATACTCGCACACGCTCTGTAATGTCTGCATGCGCGGCGTATACCCGCCCTCGGTCGCTTCCAGCACGTAGATTATCGCGCAGTCCGGGTTTTTCAGATGTATCGCGCGCAAGAGCGTTTCAAAGTATACGCCGAAGTCATCCTTCGGGTCGTCATTCCCGTAGCAGAGCACCGCAAGGTCGCAGTCCGCCGCCGCGTCGCCGTCCTTGACGGTCAGCATATCCGGGAAGAGGCTGTTGCCCGCCCCGGCGAGGTTTTCCACCGTCATGCTGCCCTTGTAGTCCGCGCCGGAGAGATACTTATCCTCGACATAGTCCTTCAAAAGGTTCTGCCACATTGTCCCCTCGCCCGACGCGCCGTAGCCGCTGATGACGGAGTCGCCCATTATCAGCATTTTCACGTCGCACCCATGGGCGAGCTTCTGATAAAAGCTGTATTTCTTCGCTTCCTCGGCGCGCTTTGCCCGCTCCGCCTCCGCGCGTTCTGCCTCCTCCGCACGCTGCTCCTCGGCGGCCTGCGCCGCGGCTGCTTCTTCCTCGGCGGCAGCGTCGGTCTGCGGCTCCGTGCTCTGCGCCGGGGCGAGCTCCCCGCGCTCAAGCTTCGCCTGCCGCGCCTGCAAAACGATCACGAACACCAGTGCCGCAATTAGCACCGCCAGCACCGCGATCAGCGCGATCTTCACCGCCGGGCTGTAGCTCGGCTTTTCGTATTTCTTTTTCATTCTTCCGTCCCTCTCATCCTCGGTGTATATACCATATAGTATAATATTACCTCACCGAATGACATAAGGCAACAGAATTTTTAATGCATGATTAGTCAAGCCCGACAGCGCAAACTGCTTTGCACTGTCGGGCTCGTTTTCATTCGTATACTTAGGACTGGGTCTCTACAGATATTGCGTTTTCGGATATGTCGTCCCTGCCGCGGATCAGTTCTTTTACTATCGATCCCTGCTTGATGATAAGCACACGGTCGCATACCTTTGCGAACTGGTCAAATTCTGACGAGACAAAAAGTATAGCGCTGCCACGGTCGGCAATGTCAGCCATCACACGGCATATGCTGTCCTTTGCTTCAACATCGACACCCACGGTCGGGTCATCCAGCATAAGGACCTTCGGGCTGACGTAGATGCTCTTGCCGAACACGACCTTCTGCTGATTGCCGCCGGAAAGATTGTTGAGCGTCTGTGTAATGCCCGTGGTTTTTATCCCGAGCTGTGACACAAGCTCCTCCGCGCGTGCATCCGCTTTCTTGTCATCAATGCAGCTAAATCTCGCAAAACGCTGCCACGCCGACATAAAAAAGTTATATTTTATCGAGTGTATTCCGACGATCCCGCTCTTTCTTCTGTCCTCCGGGATCATGAAAACACCGTCTTTTATCGTCTTCCACGGACGCTGACCGGTTATTCTCCTTCCTTGGAGGAACACATCTCCGCCTGTCGGCTTCTGCAAACCGTAAACGCACTTGACAAGTTCCGTACGTCCACTGCCCATAAGCCCGGCAAGTCCGACGATCTCACCGGGATAGAGCTTCATGCTCAGATTATTCACTTTCCCATCGCCGCTGCTGAGGGCATCAACACTCAGAAGCGCTTCACCGCTGCGGTCCACAGTGTGTTCTTTTCTGATCGTGTCGTCCTGTATTTCTCTTCCGACCATAGCCTCGACCATCTTGGGTATGCTGAGCTTATCCACATACTCATCAACCGCGACAGCACCGTTTCGCAGTATGACCGCTTTATCGCAGATTTGCATTACCTCCTGCATATGGTGCGAAATGAAGATGATGGCAATGCCCTGTTCTTTCAGCTTCGCCAGAAAATCGAACAAGAGGACGATCTCCTTGTGCGTCAGTGATGCGGTCGGCTCGTCCAAGATAAGCACATGCGGATGCTTGAGCAGTGCCTTTATTATCTCAACAAGCTGCTGCTTGCCTATTGGCAGACTTCCAGTCACGGCTTTAGGGTCAATATCATCTATGCCGAATTCGCTGAATGCCTCCCTTGCGAGCTGAATGCATTTTTGTCGTCAATGCCTATTCCTTTATGCGGCTCTGCATTAAGAAATAGGTTTTGTACGACTGTCAGTGTCGGCACGAGCGAAAGCTCCTGATAGACCATTGCAATGCCATTTGACGAGGCATCCGCCGCCGTCTGTATCGTCACGGGACTGCCGTTTATGATGATCTCGCCGTCATCCATCTTATAAACGCCATTGACTATCTTCATCAGCGTAGACTTGCCCGCGCCGTTTCCGCCGAGAAGTCCCATTATCATGCCTTTTTCCAGCTTCAGAGAAACGCCCTTGAGCACCTCATTCTGATAAAACGACTTGTGTATGTTTTTTAGTTCCAGCGCAGTTTCATTATTCAGCAATGTGGCCACCCCGTCAGTTTACCGTCAGAATCGTATATGCCCTCTACCTTTGGTTTTCCTGCGGAAATCCCACTCACTGGAACAACATACGCCCTTGTCACAAATGCCTGTATTCTGAACCCAAACACCACCGTGTCGCCCGGCTTTATCACGTCCGGCTCCGTAGGCTCGAGAATGCCATAATAATCAATCGCCGAGGGATCCGGGATGTCACAGGCAATGAGATTTTTCTTTGCATTCTCCGGTGTACTGCCAACACAGGCACGCACAGTATACGGCGCAAACACAGGGTCTATATACATCCCGCCGCCATAGCAGTAGCCGCGCCCCTTATAAAAGTGGCATACTTCGCTCACGTATACAACACCCGGCTTTTCCGTCATATCCTTGAGTGCATGTATCGGCGTTGTGCCGGTAAACCCATGGCCCGGTTCGACCTGCGTCACACCCGCTCTCCCCCATTTCCTCAAAGAGATGAGAGGACGTTGTTCCCGGCGCGTTGACCTCTATATTTTCGTATCGGGCTGCTTCCAGTGCTTTTTTCGCCTCAAGAAGCGTGGTGTAGTTATGCGTATGCCTAACGGTGCAGCTTTCCGCATTGAAAAGCTGCGTCGGAAATGTCGTTATTCCCGCAAACTTCAGTCCCGGCATCGCATCGATGTTCTTTGCGACCTCTACAACATCGGTCGCCGGGAAGCCTCCCTCATGGCCCTTATAGTAGGTGTCGCCATCCGCATAGATGCGGATCATCACTTTCTGTTCCCAGCCCTCAGGAAGCGCCTTTGATATCTCCTTCGCCTTTTCATAGCTGTAAATGGTCCAGTATTCAGGGCGCATGAGCACTGCCGCGCGCAGTTTCACCCTTGGGCACTTGCACCAAATGCCCAAGATGCCCGATTTTCCCGCCTGCCGCGTGGACTCTTCTTGCGTCCGCCATATCGACGCATACATAGCCGTCCGCCCCGGCTGCGTTTAGTTCTCACTACTGCGGGATTGCGCCCGATCTGCTTTGTCATGGGATAGAGCTTCATCCCATTCTCATGGCTCGCTTTCGCCAGCTTAACTCCGTTTTCGTATACCGCGTCAAGGTCGATCACATAGGCGTTGGCGGGTATAAGTCCCTGCTGGTGCAGTTCCACCGCCGCATCGATCAATTCTTCGTTTCTCGACAGAATCTTTTCCAAAAACATAGTCTTTACCTCACTGAATCAGTCGGATATTTTTTCTCTGAGACTAAGCGATACTGCCAACACTATCACAAGTCCCCTTGCGATCATCTGTTCATTCACGCTCAGACCGAGAAGCAGAAGCCCATTATTGAGCATGCCAATGACAAGGGAGCCTATAAGAGTTCCGATAACGGTACCCTTGCCGCCGCTGAAAGAAGTGCCGCCGATAACCACTGCCGCGATGATGTTCATGCTGTCGTTCTCTCCGTAGGTATATCTTGCGCCATGCATTCTGCCCGTATATAGTATTCCGGCGCAAGAGGCGGCAACCGCGCAAATAACCATAGCCCAGAACTTGATTTTATCAACATCAATACCGGAGTATCTTGCCGCAGATTCGTTGCCGCCTACCGCCAGAGTTGATCTGCCGAAGGTCGTTTTTGTATATACATACTGTCCGATGACAGTAATCAATATCGTCCACAAGAAAAGCGTGGGTATAACCCAAAGATTGCCCGAACCAAAAATGTTATTAAAGGTCTCATTGGTAACAGGGACCGCTTCAAGATTAGTCAGCGCCCTTGCAACGCCCACAAACGCGCTGCTTGTACCTAAGGTAACAATAAAAGCCGGTATTCTGCATTTCGTCAGGATAAGACCGTTTATTACGCCGCATATAAGTCCGACGCCCAAACCGCAAAGCACTGCTACCGGCAGAGGCGCCCGTTGGAGCATGAGCGCCGTAACAAGGCTGGTGCAAGCTGTCACACCGCCAGTTGAAAGGTCGATCTGCCCCGCCGTTATAGCAAAGGTCATACCGACCGCGGCGACGGATATCATCGCCGTCTGCCTGAGAATGTTAAGTATATTTGTCGCTGTCAGGAATTTTCCGGGCAGGATCACCGAAAACCCGATAAGAACAAGCATGAAGCTGATATACACAATATACTTGCTCAGATTTATTTTTTTCTTCGTTGCACCCATAATGTACTGCTCCTACTCAGAAGTATTTCCGCTAGGGGCTTCGATAATGAAGCCCCCCCCTGTTATTTTGCCTTTATTATTTTCCCAGTGTTGCAAGCACTTCACTGCTCGGCTCGCAGTTCATCGCCTGATTCCAGCTCTCAACTATGTTGTCCTTTGTCATGCGGATGCTGTCGGAAACGACATAGGTCGGGGTCTCCTCTCCAAGGAGGCTCAAAACAGCAAGCTTTACCATCGTCGCGCCGATCTGATAGGGCATATCCGCGCTCTTGCCGTAGACTATTCCGCCGCGCGCCATCTCAAGGTCATTGTTGCCGCCAAGGTCAATAGTGACAAGCTTTATATCCTGACCGCTGGAGCGGATCTCTGCAACGACAGGCTCTGCCGCAACATCCCAGGAAACATAGATCGCATCAAGGTTCGGATTCTGCGTGATCATCGCGGAGGCGACTTCACCAGTCGCGCTTTCTTCCGCAAAGCCCATCATGCTGACGATCTCAATATCGGGGTAGTTGTTTATGATGGTACGGACAAACTCATTGTCTCTGTTGTTGGTGACAGTATAGTCTGCCTCGTAGTATATAACGCCTATCTTGCCCTTGCCCCCGATCGCCTCAGAGGTCAGCTCCGCGCATGTACGTCCCATGCCGTACTGGTCGCCGGTGCAGACTGCCACATACTGCTCGCCGCCTACATAGTCGTTAACGGAGTTGTCAGCAAAAACAAGCTTTATGCCCTTGTCTACAACAGGCTGATATGCCGTGGTACCACTGACAGGGTCAACCGGCAGGGTGAGAATGATGTCCGGGTTGATCGTAAGCGCATTTTCGATCTGCGTCGCCTGAATGGTCGGGTCAAATTGAGCATCTGTCGTGGCGACCACTTCAATGCCCATCTTTTCGCATTCGGACAGTGCGCCGGAGGACATACCGTTGTACCATTCACTGGCTCCTGCCCACAGCATCGCCAGTGTGAGATTCATCTCGGATGCCTTCGCGTACTGCTCCTCCGTGAGTTCAATGTCCTTTGCAGGAACTGCGTCCTCACCGTTAGGCCCCTTTGCAAAATCACCGATTTCGGAATCATAGTTCGGGATCATGGTGAGATACTTGCTGCTTGCATCAGCTGCAGAACCGTCCGCCGATGAAGCCGCCGCTCCGCCGGTTGCCGTCTGCCCGCACGCGCACAGCGCAAAGACCATGCACAGCGCAAGAATGAGTGCCAATGTTTTTTTCATAATGTCTTGTTCCTTTCAATTTTTATCTTTTAAATGTGTTTCCACCATTTAAAATTACATTGGGAAGCATCTCAGCGCAAAGCTCAGGCCGTCTATTGCCGGTGATCTCTGCGGACGCAGGAATCTGACGCCGCACTCTGCTATGCGGCTTTCAATGATTCTGGATACAGCTTCGAAGTACTCGTCACGTGCAAACAATCCGCCTGCCGCAACTATATCTATATTGCCGACAAACTCTGTACGTTCATATAATGTCGTGATGAGTGAAGCGAGGTGCTCCGCTGAACGCTGCAATAGCGCACGACAATACTCGTCCCCTTCTTCTGCACATTCAAAAACACTGTGAGTTATCGAAGCAACATCCTGCACAGAAAGATTTGCCAGAACGCATTGCTCGGCTTCATCACGATTGAGGTATATCTCTAACCTTTTCATATATAGGCCGCGCTTCCCTGTTCTGCCCGTCGAGAAACCGAATCATGTCCTGCACGACCTGCGCACCTATCCAATAGCCCGAGCCTTTGTCGGACAGCGGTGCTCCCCAACCGCCAACGCGCCCTGTCATCCCACAACTTTTGAACGCACACGCGATAGACCCCGTCCCGGCCACGGCACATATGCCGTCTGCGCGGGAGAGCGCCCTGAAAACGAGTTCCGTGTCATTGCAAAGGTAGAAGTTTTCTCTAAGCCCTATAGCTTTTATAATGCCAAGGTATACCTTTCTATCTGCTTCGGAATCGAGCCCAGAAAGCCCGATCACCGTTCCCGCAATATCCTCACGGGTCGATGCCGTCTCCTTCATGAGCGCATCCAGCCCATCCCCAAGGTTTTTTGCCACGCTCTCCTCCGAGGACGCCTTGTAATTCGCATTACCAAAAACGGAATCAAAATGATTTCTCCGTTATCTCTGCACGCGCAAAATTCGGTTTTAGTTCCGCCGCCGTCAACAGTCAGCCATATTTTCGCCATTATCTATCCCTTATTTTCCTTGTTTGTTATCGCCCCGGTAAGCCAGCACCTTTCACGCGCACCCTCTCTGCATAATTCAAAAAGTCCCTCGTACTCATAGCTGCTGTCATATGTGACATACAGCGCCGGGCGTCCGTATTGAGGTATATACCGCGCCACCTCGCGCTCTATTTCTTCTTTTGAAAGCATCTTATAATTGCCTGAGT
>VOFG01002412.1_pt1 | contig 23915 bp, 33 predicted proteins | sample 5384171 | NCBI WGS metagenome assembly VOFG01 (sample SAMN12384726, study PRJNA508395) | human gut metagenome | isolation source: healthy gut F | host: Homo sapiens | reverse complement strand
CACATGGTCGGAATCCCAGCGGATGCCGCGGGTGATATGCAGAGGCAATGCGATCATTGAAGCACAGCAGTAGGATCTTATCGAAACACTTCCGGTCGGATGGTAGTGACCGTTGTCCATGAGGGAGGTCAGGTGGCGGCTCATGGCGTAGGACAGCGTGAACTCGGCAGGAGCCGGCAGTGTACGCCTCGACGCCGATACCGAACACCTTGGACTCCAGTGCCACGTATACGAGGCTCTTGTCATAGCCGCAGGACAGGATCTTGTCGATGGAATCCATGTAACGCATACGGGGACCCATCCGGTCAGCGGGAACGTCCTTGAAGCCGTCTCCGATCCAGATGTTCATCAGGCAGGGGAATCCGGTCTCGCGGGCGAAATACTCGGAGATGCGGATGCACGCGATACCGTGGCGGATCCGAAATTGCGGATGTCCTCATCCGGGCTGGTCAGGGTCAGACCGGCAGCCTTCCGGGTGAGAGAAAGAAAGTGGGGTTGAAGTCCAGCCCGCAGTTGTGCGCCTTGGCGAACTCGACCCATCTCTTGAAGTGACGCGGCTCAATGGTGTCGCGGTCAATGACCTCGCCCGGCTCGGCAATGGCATAGTTGGCGTGAACATTGATCTTGTGGGAACCGGGAATCGAGGGACAGAGCCTTGTCCGATCGGCAAAGACCTCATCCGGCGTGCGGGGCAGACCGGGGTAGACCGGTTGTCTGGATACCGCCGGACAGAGCGCCGGTGCCCTCGAAGCCGTGGACATCGTCTGCCTGCCAGCAGTGCATGGAAATGCGGGTGTTCTGGAGTTTTGCCAGGGCTGCCTCGGTATCAATAGCGAGCTTTGCGTACACTCTTTGGCGGACTCATAGCGTGCGTTCATGGTGAACCTCCTGTGTTTTTGTTACAGATATAATGAGGGAGCAGCGTGCCGGATCACCGCCCGCCGCGTGCGGCAGGGGCATTCGGAGGGAGCCTTTGACCATTCAGGTTCATTATACAGTAAAATGTCCTGTTTTGCAATAGCTTTTGAAAAAATTCAAAAAATATTTGCAGTCGGTGCACCCACGCCCCGCGCAGGCAGACTCCGCGTGGTGAAAATATATGAAAAGCCCTTGACAAAATCCGGAATAATGTGTATAATACAAGTGGTTTCTGTCAAAATCACTATTTAGGGAGGAAAATCATGAAAAAAAAAGCTCTTAGCTGTCCTCGTTACGGTCACCATGTTGCTGTCTGCGGTTGGCGTACTTGCCTTTACGGTATCGGCAGACGGAACTTTACACGGTCATCGTGGCAGAGCAGGCAGGCTTCACCACGGAAAACTACTCGGCAACCAATTCCCCTGTTGTGTTTGCAGGAGGCTCCGCCGCGACCGACGCGGTCGTGTCCGCTACCTGCTCCTATCGGTCGAGGTTTCGGCAGCGTCCGAAACGGCGGTCAGAAAGTACACGCTGATCGTGGACGGCACGGAGCATGCCGCCTGGATTCAGCAAACTACAACGCCGGCTCCAACCGTTCCACCGTCTTGATTACCCTGCCGGAGGGCACCTATTCCGAGGTCATTGCCCGCGGCACGGATGAGGAAGGCGTGCAGATGGATGTCCTGAAGTTCACCAACATCACGGTCACGGCTGCCGAGAATTCGGTTCCCGATGACAAGGAAGTGGAATTCACTCCTGCTGGACGCTGACCCCCAGTGCGCTGGCGCAGGGCAGTTCGCTCAATGCGGTAACCGTAACCGAAAATGATTTCGGATATGTGACCTTTACCGCCCGTCAGACGGGCGACCCCTACCTGAACTACATCGGCGGCACGTCCACCAAGGTCGGTCGCTGGCTGCTGGTCAAGTACAACAACCATTCCGTCATTCCGCGTATGCAGCTGTACATGGCGCAGGGCGCCGGCATCACGTCGGACAACAACATGATCGAGTTCCCATCGCCGCCAACGGCAGCGGCTGGACGTATGTCATTGTGGATATGGCAACCAACCAGTTCTACGACAAGGAGAACCAGACATTTGTTCAGCACTTCCGCTTTGACCCGCTGGAGGCACGCACTGGAGCGGCGGCTCTACCAGTTTACCGGGGAGGAAGCCATTGACGTTGCGTATATCATGGGCTTTACGACCAAAGCCGGTCTGATGGGCTACACTGGAAGCCAATGAGCTGCACGATGTCACCAAGACTGCCGTCCTGCAGGAGTCGCAGGTCACGATGGCTGGCGACAAGGCAACCTATACCGATGAAAACGGCGTTACGGGACGTGACCAAAAACGAGGACGGTACCTACCCTACACCTACGAGAAGAAGGACGTCCGCGTTCCCTGCGACACCACCCCGAAGCTGCTGCTGGCAGGCTCCCGCCTGAAGGTTGACGCCAACAGTGCCACGCTGGAGATGGATCCCCCTGACCGGTATCACCACAATCAACGTGACCGGCGGTGACCCCAACGCCACCTACTTCAACGAGAGCAAGACTGCCGCCCGCTATATGGCAATCCGTTACAGAACCTCCGTGCAGGACAATATGGAGGTGTTCCTCAGCTCCTCCGATGCGGCGCCCGCCGCCGGACAGTCCTTCAAGCGCGAGCTGGCGGCTGACGGTGCATGGCACACCGACATCATCGACTGAGCACGGTCGGCGTCTCCACGCTGAACACCGATACCTATGAGCTGAAATTCCTGCGTGTGGACTTCTTTGACGCCGCGTCCTCCGGCACCATGGAGCTGGAGTTCATCGCCTTCTTCGACAGCGAAGATGCGGCGTACCAGTACATGCACACGTACAAGACCTACACCGCGACCTTTATGGCGAACGGAAAGGTCGTGGATCGCGTGGTCTTTGAGGCAGGCACAACCTCCATCAAGGAGCCTGCCGTGCCGGAAAAAAGGCCACCGGCTTTACCGGCAAGTGGAAGGCTTATACGCTGTCGACAAGAACATCACCATCATGGCAGAGTACACCATGATTGCACAGCCTACCACCGAGCCTGCGACCACGGTCGCAGAGCCGACTGACACGGAAGCGCCGCCTCCTGCCACCGGCGCGTCGACCTCCGCGCAGACCACTACCGTCACCGAAGCAGAGCCCGGTGTTTCCGACACCGGCAAAGTGACCGGTACGAACGCGGCTACCACCGCCGCCGGCAGCTCCGCGGGCGGATGCAAGTCGGTTCTGGGCGGGCTGTCTGTCCTGCTGATTGCCGCCGGTGCGGCTCTCACGCTGGCAAAGCGTAAGCATAGCTGATCCGACCATACACGTATCCCCCGCCGCGCCCGGTCTGTCCGGGCGCGGCTTTGGTTTCGGTGCCTGCGCAACTTTCTTTGATTTTTCCAATTTGGCTATTGACATTGCACAAAAAAAATAAGGTACAATACAGTTGTCGGGCGGACTCTCCGCCCAAAAGCAAATCTGCGTATGCGTATAAAGGAGACAGATCCCATGAAAACTATTGCGAACAAAGAACTGCTTGTTGCCGCCGATTTTGCCGGATTTCCGCTGAAGGAAGCGGTCGTGGAGCATCTGACAAAGAAGGGTTGGAAAATCACCGATATCGGCGTCAAAGCAGACAGCGACCCGAACAACACCGACCTGATGTTCCACCGTCTCGGTCTGCGCGTCGGCTCCATGATCGCCGAGCACGAGTTTGAGCGCGCCTTGATCTTCTGCGGCACCGGTATGGGCATCCATATCGCCGCCTCCAAGTGCCCGCACGTTCATGCAGGCGTGGTGGAGAGCGTCCCCGCCGCCCTGCGCGCCATCACCGGGAACGGTGTCAACGTACTGGCAATGGGCGCCTTCTATGTTGCTCCCAAAATGGGCTGTGACATTGCGGACGCTTATCTAACGCCGAGCTTGGCTCCGGCTACGAGTGGTGGCATAATTTCTATGAGTTCCACAAGCTCGCCATTGACGAATTGGAAGCCTTCAACTACGAGGAGTACAAGAAGAACGGCTTCAAGGTCAACAAGCTGGGCGACTATGATCTGACGCTGGAGGACAAGCCGGAGTAATCTGTCCCCGGCTTGTGGCTACCGGCTCCGACCAGTCAGAATCACGGAACTTTCCGGAAAACCGGGGACTCTTTCGGGAGTCCCCCAATGTGTCTCCCCCTGCCCCGCACAGCGAAAAAGCAAAAATGCTACTGCGATATTTTTTCGTACCACCCTTGACAGGTCGGCAGGGCTGTGATATAATGAAGCAGGAATCTGCTGCCGATTTGCGGTACACAGTGGCAGGAATGAAAATCAAGGAGGAGTTATACATGAACAAAAAAATACTTGCAACCCTGGTCGCCGGTCTGGCGCTGGTGTCCGCTGTCGGATGTGCCAAGACGCCGGGCGGAACGGAAACGGGCACTACGTCCACATATCCGACCGGTCCCAACTATTCCGTGGAGCCCGCGACGCTCCCCCAAGGTCCGGGCGGCGACAGCACGGCTGCCCCTGTCGAGGAAACGCTGGAGGCGAATCCTGCACCTTCTCCGACATCTCCATGACGCTGTACGTGTATGTGGCAAACGGGAATATCCGCAGCAAGACAGAGACTGTCCTGACAGAAGGCGCCATCTGCGGTTATGTCAAGGAGGGCGACACGCTGGCGGCAACGGGCGAGAGCAAGGAGTGGTACCGGGTGCTGTACAACGAAAAGACCTGCTATGTGCGCAAGAGCATTGTCTGCGACAACGCCTTGATTGATGCTTTCCGGAGGACGTCCGCGACGAGGTCCAATCTCGCAGGAACGTTAACGTCCGCTCCATGCCCAAAGCCATCAAGAGCAGTGCCAACGACCTGAGCATCCGCGGCACACTGTTGAAGGCACCAAGGTCACGCGCACCGGCATCGGAGACGGCTGGAGCCGCGTCCTGTTCTCCTACACCTACACCAAGGACGGTGCGAAAGTCACGGAGGATCAGGGAATACTACATCAGCAATGAATGCATTGCCGAAGCCGGTACCGCCACCGCCACCGAAGCATCCAAGTCCTGATATTTCTGATAGCAAGTAAGCAAAGGGTTGCCGACCGGCAACCCTTTTTACGCGAACGGATAAAGGCGCCCGCTGTCCGGAGAAATCTCCGGCAACGGCGCCCTTGCCTGCTGTCACGGCATCGCGCGACTGCGTGGCGATATTTTACTTAGTGGAAGGCAGGTAGCCGTACTTATTCATCCACTTGTAGTAGATAGCGTACGGGCTTTCTCCGCTGGTGTCCGCTTCCTCGATCCGGCACCTCGGGACCCTTGGGCTGGGAAGGATCATAGTTCTTGTTGATTGCCTTAACCAGCTTATCGTCTCCGGACGACTTGGAGAACTGTCTCTTGAAGCCGTCATCGTCGTTTTCCAGCAATTCCACAAGCGCATCCAGCGTAGCGCACTCATCGATCTTTTCCTGTGCACCGGCGCTCAACTCGCGGATGTGGCGGATCAGCGCAACATCCAGCGTGTTCTCACTCTCCTTCATCTCATAGTTGAAATCAAAGCCCAGCAACGGATTGATCAGCGCATCGTTGTTCTGCATCTTGGCATACACCCATGCATCCGGTCCGTCTGCCTCGCTCGGAATCGCCTTGAAGCAGTTACCGGTCTTCTCAATGTCCATCCGGTAGGTGCCGTACTCGCTCTCCGGGCTGGTGAGCAGGTGGGCGGTACCGTCAGCATTCAGCTCGTAGTGCTGTCCGAGAATACCGTACTGCAGCAGGTTGCGAAGCTCGGCATTGGTGTTGAGGCGGGTAATAACCTCCATGCTACGTCCCAGATATGCGCTCTCCGCGTACACGCAGAACATATTGCCGTACAGCTCACGCTCGCTTGCCTCGGGATACTTTGCAACCACAACATAGTACTGCTTGCCGTCCCGTGTGATGACGCCCTTCTCCTTGCCGGTCACGGTATCCTCGCGATCCGCTTCCAGCTTGATGCGGGAATCGCCCTCAATGAAGGAAACTGCCGCACTCTGCCCGTCCTTGGGTGTACCGTACAGACCCTTATAGGAGTACCCTTCAGCGTCTCCATACAGGGTGCGGAAGGAGGAATCGGCAAAGAGACTGCCAAAGCCCATCTCAACCTTGCCGCGCGACCACATGGAAGGATCCGCAACCACCTGCCCCAGCACGGAGAAATTCGCGTTACGGCTGTAGCTGTAATAGTAGGTAGGCTTCACGCGGTGTTGGCATCCGTACCGGTCGGTCGTTCTCCCCGTCGGTGGTCTCCACGGTATGGGAACCGACGAATGCCGCATCCAAAGACTCCGGATCGTAGGTAAGGATCACGCGCTTGTCGTTCTCGGGCGTCACGGTCTGTCCGTTCTCATCGACCAGATACATACCCACGCTCTTCGCCTCGGCGGAATATGCCACACTCTTCGCGGTGGAGCGCAGAATGCCGCCCTCACTGTCGATCACGTAGGTATAGTTCGTAACGTTTCCGTCCTTGTCAACATACTGGTGATCCGCATTGGTCTTATAGATCATCCCGGCACCGATGGAGTACCCAATCAGCTCCTTGGTCTTCTTGGAACCGCCGCCTTCCCCATCATCCGATTCGGTCTCCACCTTGTACTTCTCGTTCACAACATAGTTGCGTCCGCGCTCGGCATCGTAGTACATCTCGTACACCGATGCGTCCACATAGTCCGATCCCAGTAACCAAACCAGCATCTTGAGGCAGTCCTCAAAGGTGGACGCCAGCGGAACGACATAATCCGGATCATCGGGCGTCTTATTGCCGTTGAGGTTCTTGATATCGTTCAGGAAAACCTCCAGATCCAGCACCGACTTGGTGTTCTCAATGCCGCTGTTGTAGTTGTCGTCATACATCTTTTTGTCAACCAGCATATAGGTATACTGACCGACCGCGACGTTGTTCGGGATACCGTACACGCCGCCGTCGATGCGGACACCGTTAAGCAGGGGGAGAAACGTAATGCGTCAGCTGGCTGGAGGAAGCCGACAGCTCCTCGTCCAGCGATGCCAGCCATTCGTTCTTGTAGAACGCATAGTAATTGCTCCGTCCGCCGAGGTAGAAAATATCGACCTGATTCTCCTTGACGTCCGGATACTTGATCTCGGTGACACCGTAATCGTTGATTACGGTCTCCTCCTCGGTCGCGCTCTCGTTCTCGTCGTCCTCGTCATCCGCGTTCTGGAACTGCGCATACTGGGGGTTTGCCGCGTAGAAGTCCTTTGTCAGTTCCTCGCGCGTCTTCTCCTTATCATGCACCTTCAGGTAGGCACGCAGAGCCTTCTCTGCCTCCTCCTTGAGTTTTTGCATAATCCTTCAGTGCCTTGATAGAGCCTTCCAGCTTCTCATAGTACTCATCCTCGGTGCAGAACCGCAGGACAACATTGGTCTTGTACAGCGACTTGGTGATCTTGGTAAACTCCGCGCTGACAAGCTCCTTTGCCTTCTCGGTCGTCTCCTCATGAGGTCATGACCCACATAGTAATGGTCTTGGCGCTGTTGTCGGTCGTGTCATCATCGTCGGAGTCTGTTGCCTTATTGCATCCGGTCAGGACGCAGGACATCAGCATGACGATGCCGAGCAAGAGACACACGAGTTTTTCTTCATAACGAGAACTCCTCCTGTAAAACGTAAAATCACGCCGTCTGCGCCAGTGCGCAGTCCGGCAGATGATTCCATACCGTTACATTGTACACTTTTTTTGTGAATATGTCAAGTGATTTTTTTGAACAGTTCGTCTCCGGCAGAGGCTGACGGGCAGAAAAATGCCTGTCCATCAGCACTTTTTCATGTAAGAGTCGGTTTGCACAAATAGCCGGGTGCCGATTTGGTCATCCTGCCAGTATCGGCAAGCCGCGCGCTCAGTCCAGAAATCCCTTTGAGATGGCGGGCGCGGCTGGGATGACGCAGCTTGCGCAGTGCCTTTGCCTCGATCTGACGGATGCGTTCGCGCGTGATGTCGAACTCCTTGCCGACCTCCTCCAGCGTCCGCGTTCTGCCGTCGTACAGTCCGAAGCGCAGCTTGATGACGTGTTCCTCCGGGGTGTCAGGGTATGCAGTTCGCGCTCAATGACTTCCCGCAGGATTGTCTGCGATGCGGCATCCGCCGGGCGGGCGTGTCCTCGTCCTGAATGAAATCGCCGAGATGGCTGTCCTCCTCTTCTCCGATGGGCGTTTCCAGCGACACGGGGTCCTGCGCGATCTTCATAATCTCGCGCACCTTATCGGCGCTCATGCCCAGCTTCTCGCCGATCTCCTCGGCGGTTGCCTCGCGCCCCAGCTCCTGCAGCATCTGACGCGACACGCGGGACACCTTGTGTATGGTCTCCACCATATGAACCGGAATGCGGATGGTACGCGCCTGATCCGCGATGGCACGGGTGATAGCCTGCCGTATCCACCAGGTGGCATAGGTGGAGAATTTGTAACCCTTTGTATAGTCGAACTTGTCCACCGCCTTCATCAGCCGAGGTTGCCCTCTGGATGAGGTCAGGAAGAACATCCCGCGCCCGACGTACCGCTTTGGCGATACTGACCACCAGGCGCAGGTTCGCCTCGACCAGCTCTCCCTTGGCAACCTCACGCACCTTGGCAGCCGCCTTCAGCGTTGCCAGGTAGCCTTCCATTGCCGCGCGGCTATTGTCGGCATCGCGGCGTGCCTCCCGCATGGCGGACAGGCGCTGCACATCCTCCCGGTCAGGCGCCCCTCACTGCGCACAGACAGATGGGTCGATCCATATCCTCCGCCGGAGCGTCCTCTGCCGGGATATCCGCCGCCATAAGCGCCTCAAACAGATCCCGGTTGGGATACGGCATGAAGTCCTCAGCGAGCAGGGGCAGTGTCTTGGCGGCGACCTCACGCCGCAGGGCAGGCGAAAGCGTCAGCATGCCCAGTACCGCCTCCTCGGCAGTCGGGTCGCCCTGCGTCATCTTTTTCCGCCAGCTCGTGCTCCTTCTCGTTGGTCAGGAGCGGCACCTTACCGATCTCCTTGAGGTACAGGCGGACGGGGTCATCCACCAGCCCCTCCTGCTCCGGATGCGCTGCATATTTTCGCCGCTTCCGAAGCTCTCAACCTCCGTCTCAATCTCGTGCAGTTCGGCAGAGGGATATTGCCGGGCAGCGCACCGCCCAGCGACTCGTACAGATGGTCGATGCTGTCGATGTCAAAGCCCATCTCCTCCATCGCGTCGTCCAGCTCGGATGCCGACAGATCACCGCGCTTGCCCGCCTTGGCAATCAGATCCTCCATGCGGGTGCGGCGCTCGCGCTCCTCGTCCGTCTTGGCAGGCTCCTTGCCTTTTTTTTTTCTTGGAAGACGGCTTCTTCGCCTCCGGCTTGTCCTTAGCGTCCTCGTCCGTCGGCGCCGCCATATCCTCCAGCGGCAGTTCCATATCATCGTCCAGCGCATCGTCCGGCAGACTCAGGCGATCCAGATCCGGCATCGCCTCCCCGTCCATATCCTGATCCGCTCCGTAGCTCGATTCTCATCGTAGTTCATGTGTATGTTTCCCTTCCCTGTTTTTGGGGCTTCCGTGCATACGAAGCCCGAATATAAACAATCGGTTGTTTTTAACCGTTTGATTTATGCATTTTCTGCCGTTTCTTCTCCAGCAGGCGCTCCAGACTGTCCTCCGGCGGCGCATCGTCCTTGGTGACGGCGTTTTTCTCGTCCTGCAGCGTCCGGACTGCCGCCTTCAGAACCGACTGCCCGTTCTCGGACAGATTGCGCCGTGCCTGTGCCAGCTTGGCAAGACGCCCCATCTCGTCGGGTCGAACTTCTCGCCCAGCACGGCAGTCGAGAAGCCGCCGTCGCTGTTCTCCAGCTCCATGATTGCTTCAAAGACGCGTCGGTTGAAGGCGGTGACAAAATCGTCCGCCGTCAGGGACACTGGCTCCTTCCCGCACCGCCCGGCGGTGCTCTTCGTACAGCAGCATGAGTCCGAGAACGGTGTCCTCCGCCGCGGCTGCGCGGATGTTTCCAGCCGCCTCCGGATTGACACGGTCATCCAGCGCCAATGCCGACATCCGTGCCGCGCGCGCCTCGCTCTGGTGCCGGTCGCGTTGGATGCGTGCCTGCGCACGCTCCACGTCGCGCCGCAAACTGTCAATGGGCAACCCAAGCCGCTCGGAGACCGCCTGCAGGTACACCTCCCGCTCGGCGGACGACCAAACCCGTGCCACCATGCCGCACAGCTCTGCCGCCGCCTTGATCCTGTCCTCCGGCTCCTTGATGTTGTAACGGTTCAGCACGCCGTCCAACCGGTAGGAGAAGCCGGTACTGCTTCCCTTCAGCAGGCGGGCAAATGCGTCCGTCCCGAATTTACGGATGTACTCATCCGGATCCTTGGCGTCGGTAATGCGCAGTACCCGCACATCCAACCCGACGCGCGCGAAAATATCCATCGCGCGACCGGCGGCGCGCTGTCCGGCGCTGTCGCCGTCGTAGGCAATGATGACCTGCTTGGTGTACCGCGCCATGATGCGCGCCTGCTCGTCAGTCAGGGCAGTGCCCAGCGACGCAACGGCGTTCTCAAAGCCCGCGGCGTGCATGGACACGACGTCCATGTTTCCCTCGCAGAGGGATCATCTGCTCGGCGCAGTGTGCCTTGGCAAAATTCAGGGGCAAACAGGTTCTTGCGCTTCTGAAAGACCGGCGTGTCCGAGGAGTTGAGGTATTTCGCCTTGGACGTTCCCGTCACATCGCGCCCGGAAAAACGCCACGACCTCCCCGCCGTATTGATGACAGGGAACATAACCCGTCCCCGGAAGTAGTCGTAGTACCGCCCGCTCGCTCCTGCCGCAGAGGAAGCACTGGCGCATTTCCTCCTCCGTGAAGCCGAGGCTCTTCAGGTGCGGCAGCAGTACCCCAACTCATTGGGTGCGTAACCCAGTCCGAAGTGCCGGATAACAGCGGTATCCAACCCGCGCGTGTCGCGCAGGTAATTCATGCCCGCCTCCCCTATCGCGGGGTCGAACAGGCAGTCGCGGTAGAAACGTGCCGCCGCGCGGTTCAGCTCATAGGCACGGGCGCGGCTGATGCCGCGTGGCTGATCGCTGTCCTCGTGCGTTTCCGGTATCTGTATACCCGCCCGCTTGGCGAGAAACTCCACCGCCTCGGGGTACTCCAGATTTTCGGAGCGCATCACAAAGGTAAAGGCATCCCCGCCCGCTTCACAGCCGAAGCAGAAAAAGCTCTGCGTATCGGGGAACACCGTAAAGGACGGCGTCCGTTCACTGTGGAAGGGGCAAAGCCCCGTATAGTTGGAGCCGGCACGGCGCAACGTGACGTAAAGCCGATAAGCTCCCCGATGTCCGACCGTTCCCGGACGCTGTCTATCCATTCCGTGGGTATTTCATTCGTGCAGTCCTCTCCAGACGCGGGGAACAAACAGCTCCTCGTATGTCTCAATCGCGTACCGATCGGTCATGCCGGAAATGAAATCGCACACGCATCGCTCCACCGGCTCCCCCCTCGGCAGCAAGGCGGCGGTACAGCTCCGGCATCCGGTCGGGATGCGTCACATAGTAGCCGAACAGCGTCTTGACCAGCTCCTGCGCCTTGCTTTCCTGTCCCTTTGCCCTCGGGTTGAGATAGACCTGCTCAAACAGGAATTCCCGGAGCTGCACGGTAGCCTCCTGCACCTCCGGCTCCATGGAAATGCTGTCCCGATCCATACTTGCCCGCACGACCGAGGACACCATGGTATTGATACGGCTGCTATGGCTGTCCCCCAGCACCCGGCAGATGTCGGCAGGTATATCGCCGGGGTCAAGTAATCCGGCGCGGCAGGCATCGTCTATGTCGTGGTTGATGTATGCGATGCGGTCCGCATACTTGATGAGAACGCCCTCCAGCGTGGCTGCCATGTGCTCACCGGTGTGGTTGACAATGGCATCCCGCACTTCAAAGGTCAGATTCAGCCCGCGTCCGTCGTTTTCCAGTCTGTCCACCACGCGCAGCGACTGCTCGTAATGGGCAAAGCGGCTGTCGTAGCACGCACGCAGCGCCGCCTCGCCCGCGTGCCCGAAGGGGGTATGTCCCAGCTCGTGCCCCAGCGCCGCCGCCTCGGTCAGATCCTCATTGAGCCGCAGGGCACGTGCCATGGTACGCGCAATCTGCGAAACCTCCAGCGTATGCGTCAGCCGGGTACGATAATGGTCGCCCGCCGGAGCAAGGAACACCTGCGTTTTGTTCATAAGACGCCGGAACGCGACAGTGAATGATACGGTCCCGGTCGCGCTGATACTCCGTCCTCATCGGGGACGGTGCCTGCGGACGCGCCGTCCGCGTGAATCCGCGCTGCGCGCGGCGTAGGGACCGAGCAGCTGTTCCTCCCGCTGCGTCAGCCACTCCGCAACTCCGGCAATCCCGCCGTCTGTTCCTGCGGTTCCGTCCATCGCCATCAGTCCCCCCTTTTCCGCCCGTTTCGCGTTTTTCTCCGCTACCGTATAAGATACGCAGGCTTTCTTCTTTTTCCTTCCCTTTTTTCTTTTTTTGCCGCTTTGCAAAAATAAAGCGCAAGTTAATATCAAGTTGCGAAAGCAAAATGCCCGGCGGCATATCGGGTCGGCGGCAGTGAAAGCAAGCCCCCGCCGGGTACCGCAAACGGCAACGTATGCCGGCACCGCAGCGGGGAAGCCCGCCTTCGTTTTTATGGTCAATCCCGTCTCTCCAACACGGAAGTCCGGGGCGGTTCCCTTTATTCTCCGTCGGTTCTGCCCCGCCCGTCCGGCGTAAAGCCCATCCCGGCGCGTTCAGCGTGCCGGCGGCTGACACCGTACTGGCGCAGGAGCGTCAGAACGCCGGTATTCAACAGCCCGTACCCGAGGAATACCGCCAGAAACAGTCCGACCGTTCCGATATCATTGAATACAATGCTGTCCGCCGTCACGTCAGCTCCGTCACGCAGCAGTCCCGCCAAAAACGGAACCGCGCCCGCGCAGAACTGCCTGAAATGAAACAGGAGCGCCAGCAGAAGATGCGGGATCAACACCGCCAGCAAGCCGGAAACGACCGTCTCGCCGGGATGCGCGTCCGCCTCCGGTATCCCTCCGCATACGCCGCAAACCCGACAAGAGCCGGGACGCCCAGCGAGTAGATCACCAACCGGATGACAGTCTGCGCAAGGTAGGAAAGCAGCACAAAAGCGATCCAACAGCTTCAAAAACAGCGCCTCAATCAGCATGACGAGAACGCAGGACAGAAAGAAGTAGACAAAATAGATTGCCGCATTCAGCAGAACCCGTCTGACCCTTCCCATGCGCACCCCCTTACCCGACCGTGTCGGTGACACGCGTACGCAGGTCGATCAGCATATCGTCCGCGTGCCGCTTGAGAACAGCGGCATAGTACGCCGCAACGATAATCTCCAGCGCGTTGTTGAGGCGCTCATGTGCGCCCGGGCGGATCTCGGCATAGTCCGCCGTAACTTCCCGGATAACACCGCGAATCGAGGCGCCGGAGCAGTTGTCCTCCTCTATCAGGCGATCCAGTATCTTGCAGATGTAATCGTACAGAACGGAATCGCGGATAATATCGTCGCTCCGGTCGTCCACTCTGCCGTTGATGTAATGCAGGAGGAACGCGATATGATCCAGCTGTACGCAGGAGCGGAGCATATTGATGATGAGAATGTGCGCCACCGGTCAACGGTATAGCGCTTGAGCGGCGCATTCTCCACCCAGCCGCGCTTAATCCAGTTACAAGCGTGGAGCCGTCAATCCCCGAAACATCACGGATACGGGACAGCATAACGCCGTCACTGGGGAAAAACACGCGGTCAAGGAAATCCCGCCCGGTGACGTTTCCAGCCGCCGCTCTGGTCAGCCGGGTTCCCGGCACCATAGTATCATGTATTTCAAGATTCATACAGCCACCTCCCACACAGCTATCATTCTGTATTGTGTTGTCTTCATTATATCCTGCGGTCTTGCGATTGTCAAGAAGGTCATGCGATTGTTTGCGAATCATTTACAATTCCCTTCATATTCTTTAAGAGCACCTCTGCATACTCACCGTGCGGCGAGGGAGGTGTCCGAAATCAAGGTGCCGCAGGCAAGGGGGCTCCGCTATGGAAAAGAAAAGCACTATCCGGAAAAGGCATTTCCGCCTGCGGGTCAGTCCGGCGGCACTTCTGCTCGTCGGCGGAGCGGCAGTATGGGCGGCTTCGGCGGCGGAGGAAGGCATACGCCCCGCGGCATTGCTTCTTCTGGGGCTTGCGGCATTGATCCACGAGCTGGGACACCTCGCGGCGGCGGTCGCCTGCGGTGTCCGGATAACCGGTATGCGGCTTGACCTGTTCGGTGCGCGGCTGGAATTGCCGGGGTTGCTTTCCTATCGGCAGGAGCTGCTTGTCGCCCTCGGCGGTCCTGCCGCCAATCTGCTAACGGCGACCGTGCTGTTCCGCGCGTGGACAGCCTGCGGCTGTCCGGTCTGCGGCGCATCGCCGTCCCTGTCCGGCTGGGCGCTGGTTCTGGGCGTTCTGCTGCCCGCATCACTGGGACTATGCGCCGTGAACCTGTTGCCCGTCGCCTCACTGGACGGCGGACGGATACTTTCCTGCCTGCTTTCACTGACCCTCGGCGCGGACGCTGCCCGCCGTGTCCTGCGCCTGCTCTCGCTGTTTCTTCTGTCGTTGCTTTGTTACTGTCGGTCTATGCCCTGCTTCGCGCCGGACAGTTCCTCTCGCTGTTCGTATTTTCCTTCAGTCTGCTGGTCCGGTGCATGGTGCACTGACACCCGATGCCCAGGCGCAAACCGAAAGGCGGCACACTTCCCCGGCGGTGCGTGCCGGGGTGAGGCAGGGGTCGGGTGCGGGCAGCCGCAGCTCGGCGCAGGCGCGGTACAGCCCGCACAACCCGCCGAACGCCACATCGGGCAGGCGCGTTCCCTCTGCGTCCCTCTGCCCGAGGCGGATGCCGCGCAGTGCAACCGACAGCGACACAGCCGCCGGATCGGCGCCCGCCTCCGTCAGGGCAGACAGTACCGCGCGAACCGACTGCGCACTCTGCCGGCTGGCAACAGGCATCAGGTCGGCATCCGTTCCCGCCGTCGAGTGACCGAGGTCTCCGCCGCCAGCACCCCACCCGGCAGGGACAGCACAGTCGGCGCGGGAACCTCCGCCTCGATCAGGGGCAGTCTCGGCTCCGCCCGGCCGCGCCGCGTCGGGACGGACACCGTACAGGCATATGCCGACCGTTGTTCCGAGCGTTTCGATCCCGCAATGCGCCAGTAAATGCCCTCGGTTCAAGAGCGACAGGTGCCGGTCGCTAAACGCCTGCCCGATCACGATCGGGGAAACGGGCAGATTCATCTCCCGGCAGAATGTCCAGAAGGCAGACAAATCGGTACGCCGCAGGCGCAGGAGGTAGGCAGGGCGCACGGCGTCCTCCGCTCCCGTCCCCACGCGCGTGAACTCTGCCATGATATTCCCGGTACACGTCGGGCAAACGACATCCGTCTGGATATGTGCGCCGTCCGGGCACAGCGCCGCTGCCGCCAGCGGCAGCGGACGCCCGCTTAAGGCAACAATGTTTGTCATCCGCTCCCCGGTGTGCGGATCCTCGCCGGAACGGAAAAACGCGGACACTGCCCGATCCGGCAGGTCACGCGCCAGCAGGATCAGATCATCGGACGCGAAGCGTGCCGCCCGTTCCGCGCGGAAAGAGGCATCCTCCTGCCGACGGATGCAGACAAGCCGCGCCGTATCTCCGGCAACAAACCGGGCAACCGGCACGTATCCGTCCGCCAGCGCCCGCGCTCCGGCGGCGGCAGGGCAGGCGGCATCCTCGGCAAGCACACGCACCGGTGCATCGGCAGGACGTTCCCCCAGACGGCGCAGGTAGCTGTCCGTCGCGGTCAGAATCTCCGGCAGGGTGCAGGGCGCGGGCACGCCGCCCGCCAGCAGGCGGCGGCGCGCCATCAGGTCAGCCCACATCTCCGCCACGGCGTCACTGTCCGTACAGACCTCGCCCACACCCACACGGGCGGCATCGGAAGCCGTCAGACTGTGCAGGGTCGCCAGCAGGCGCACCTCGCCCACAAGCGGCTCGCGCAGCTCCCTCTCCCGGTACACCGCCTGTATCGCGGCGAAAACAGCGACGGACATATCCAGTCCCAACGACTGGTTCAGCCTCGGCAGAGCATCGGGCGACAGCTCACAGAAGGGGTGGATCTGCCGACTCTCAAACGGCGGCCCGGAATTCATCGGTTCTGAAGGTGTATTGCTCCATATACAAAAAATCCTTTCTGCCGGCACGTGTTTCCTGTTTTTCTTCCGCCGGGGTACGACCTCAGATAAGCTCCGCCGTCAGCACCCCGCCGTCACGGGAGCGCGGCAGGACGGTTGCCTCACTGCCGCGCAGATCAGCCCCGGCAGCCACCCGCACCTCCAGGAATTCCGGCGTGTGCCCGAAGCACATCCCCCCTCACGGCTTTCGAACAGCACGGACAGCGGGCGCCCCGCACGCAGGGCGGCATCCAGAATGGCATCCCGGCTTTGCTCCGACACGGCAGACAGCTCCGCCGCGCGCCGGCGTCTGATCGGCTCCGGCACCTGCTCCGGCATGGTCGCGGCAGGCGTTCCCGCCCGGCGGGAGTACGGGAAAACGTGAATATGCAGGAACCCGACCCGCCGCGCGAACGCCAGCGAAGCGGCAAACTCCTCCTCGGTTTCACCGGGGAAGCCGACAATCATGTCCGTTGTCAGCTGGACGTGGGGACTGCCGCGCGCAGACGGGCAATCGCCGCCTCCGCCTGGTCGGCGTTGTAGCGGCGGTGCATCCGGGCAAGCGTGGCACTGCATCCGCTCTGCACCGAGAGATGGAAGTGCGGCGCCAGCGACGGCAGGGCGGAGACAATCTCCACAAAGCGCGGCGTCATGACCGAGGGGTCAAGCGATCCCAGCCGCACCCGTCCGATGCCGGGCAACGCATCCACCGCACGTAAAAGGTCGCACAGCCGGGGCGAATCGGGGAGATCCCGTCCCCAGGAGCCGGTTTCAATGCCGGTCAGCACCACCTCGCGGCATCCGCCCGCGACCAATCCGCGCACCTCGTCCAGCACGGCTTCCGCCGGTTTGGAGCGCACAGGTCCCCGCGCATCCGGGATGGCACAGTAAGTACAGCGGCACTCGCAGCCGTCCTCAATCTTGACATAGGCGCGGGTACGCTCAAAGTGCGTGATGGTCATCGCCTCAAAGGCGCTCCCCTCCAGCGTTCCGACCTCAAGGAGCGGACGCGCCGGTTTCACCCCGGCGCGCCACAGGCTGACCGCCGCATCCGCAACTGCCAGCTTGTTCCGGTTTCCGACGATGCAGTCCACGCCGGGAATGGCAGCGATGGCATCCGCCGCCTTCTGTGCCGAACAGCCCGTGACGATCAAGAACGCCTCCGGGTTTTCGGACAGCAGGCGCCGGATCGCCTGCCGCGCCTTGCGGTCGGATTCTGCCGTCACGGTACAGGTATTGACCACGTAAAGATCGCAGACCTCCTGCGGCGGACGGATCGTAAAGCCGCGCGCCGTCAGTGCCTCGGCAATCGCTTCTGATTCGTACTGATTGACTTTGCAGCCCTGCGTCAGGACAGCGGCGCTGGGACGGGATTCGGTCACGGACATAGCGGAAACATCTCCTTGCGGTACGGCGGGATTGGCGCACGAGCACCCGGAACCGCCACAGTTGCTCTTATTGTAGCACGGCGCTCCGGGAATGTAAATACGCAAAGTGTAAAAGTTTTATGTTTTTGCGCGGAATTTGCCGATAGCTCTTGCAAAATGCGGGAAAAGGGAGTATAATACCCTCAGTATGCATGGGCGGCGCCGCCCGGCGCCGCGCCGATATTGTATGAAGGCAAGGAGAAAACATCATGAGCAACCTGCACGTTATCGACCACCCGCTGATTACCCATAAGCTGTCCATCATGCGCAACCGCAAGACCGGCTCCAAGGACTTCCGGGAGCTGCTCAACGAAATCGCCATGCTGATGGGCTATGAGGTCTTCCGCGATCTGCCGCTGGAGGAAATCACCATCGAGACACCCATTACCAAGATGAAGGCAAAGATGGTGTCCGGACGCAAGCTCGCCATCGTGCCCATCCTCCGCGCGGGGACTGGGTATGGTGGACGGTCTGCAGAACCTGGTTCCGGTCGCCAAGGTGGGACACATCGGTATGTACCGCGACCCGGAGACACATAAACCGGTAGAGTACTACTGCAAGCTCCCCACCGACATTGAGGAGCGTCTGGTGGTTCTGGTCGATCCCATGCTGGCGACAGGCGGTTCCGCCGTGGACGCGCTGTGCAAGCTGAAGGAGCACGGTTGCCGTAACATCCGCTTCATGTGCCTTGTGGCGGCGCCGGAGGGCGTCAAAGCCGTGCAGGAAGCGCATCCGGACGTGGACATCTACACCGCCGCGCTGGACGAGTGCCTCAACGAGCACGCCTACATCGTGCCCGGTCTGGGCGACGCGGGCGACCGCATTTTCGGCACGCTGTAAGCGTCCGGCGGCAGACCGCAACAAGTTTTTCTGCACCGGGGGCTGTCGGAGTTCCCATCGACAGTCCCCGGTTTTCCGAATTTCCCGCAAAGGAGCCTGTGCTATGCGCACCATGAAGATCGGCAGGAACGACGCCGGACAGCGGCTGGATAAATTCGCTTGCCAAGGCGGTCAGGGGGCTGCCCGCCTCCCTGATGTAAAATTCATCCGCACAAAGAAAATCAAAGTCAACCGGGCACGGGCGGAGCAGTCCCAGCTGCTCCGCGAGGGGGGACGAAATCCAGCTCTTCATCAAGGACGAGTTCTTCGGTGCCCCCTCGGAGGACAAAAGTGCGCTGGGCGCGATCCGTCCCAAACTGGATATCCTGTATGAGGACGAGCATATTCTGCTGCTCAACAAGCGCCCCGGCGTGCTGGTTCACGATGACGCCGCAGGCGGCGAAAACACGCTGATCCTGCACGTGCAGGCGTACCTGTACGGCAAGGGGGAGTACGATCCCGCCGACGAGCAGTCCTTCGCCCCCGCCCTGTGCAACCGCATCGACCGCAACACCGGCGGCATCGTCATCGCCGCCAAGGACGCGGAGGCTCTGCGCGACATGAACCGCCTCATCCGGGAGGATCAGCTCTCCAAGTTCTACCTCTGCCTGTGCCACGGCAGCATGGAGCGCCCGGCGGCAACCCTGCATGGCTACCTTGCCAAGGACCGCGCCCGCAATCTCGTGCGCGTGGAGGATCACCCCTTCCCCGGCGCGCGGGAGATCATCACCAAGTACCGCGTGCTGGACATGCGGGGAAAAGGGGCGGATGCGGTGTCACTTCTGCAGGTCGAGCTGGTCACGGGACGCACGCATCAGATACGCGCGCACCTCGCGCACCTCGGGCACCCCCTGCTGGGGGACGGCAAGTGGCATCAACCGCGCCGACCGGCAGGAGGGCTTCAAGTATCAGGCACTGTACGCATGGCGGCTGGATTTTGATATCCCCGGCGACGGGGAGTCTTGCCTACCTGCGCGGGCGCTCCTTCCGCCTGAATCCGGCGGACATCTGGTTCACCAAGGGCTACCGCCTTCCCTGTCGGACGGCAGGGAGGTCACAACATGAAGCCGCTCGCCCCGCGCCTGCACGCCGCGCCCCGGTGGCTCTTCTGCTGTTGTTGCTGTCCGGAGCGCTGCTGCTGGGACTGTGCATCCTGTTCCCTGTACTGGGTGTACTGGAATGGGTGGCGGCAGTGCCGTCCGGGCTTGCCATTCTGACGGTGGCACGTGACCGGCGCATACGCCTGCGCCGGAAGTACGGCTACGGCTTCTGCTTCTTCGGCTGCTTCTACCTTGTCAACTTCCATTGGTTCCTGTATATGTACCCGCTGACCTTCGCGGGACTGTCGGATGCCGCCTCGGCGGTCGTGGTCATCGTGGCGTGGTTCGGACTGTCGGCACTTCAGACAGTGGGCGCGGCGGCACTGTTCCCGCTCTTTGCGGTCGCCGTGCGCGGAAAATTCCTGTCCGGCAAGCCGAGCCTGCAGCCGTTGCTGTTCGCCGCCCTGTGGGCAGTGCGGGAATGGATTCAGGCAAGCATCGGGTGGGCGGGTGTACCGTGGGCAAGACTGCCGCTCGGGCAGGTCGGGCTCCGCGACTCTGCAGAGTGCCGCCTTTCTCGGCTCCTATTTCGTCACCTTCCTGCTGATCGCGGTGAGTATGCTGATTGCCGACCTGCTGCTGCACCCGGATCGGGCGCGGCTGTGCGGCATTTTGGCGGGCAGTCTGCTGGCCGGGAACCTCGCGCTCGGCGGTCTGCGCCTGCTGACCCGCCCGGCGGAGGGCAATGCGGTACAGGTCGCCGCGATCCAGGGCAATATGTCCTCGCTGGAAAAATGGTCCGGCAATTCCGTTTCCGCCGAGCGCTACGAGACGCTGACGCGAAAGGCGGCGGCAGAGGGGGCTACGCTGATCGTCTGGTCGGAAACCGCACTGACTGTCACGATAGACCGCTCCGCCGCTGCCCGCGACCGGCTGAGCCGGCTCGCACGCGAAACCGGCGCAACCCTGCTGGTAGGCGTCTTTACCTCCGGAACGGGCACCGAAAGCAACCGGCAGTACAATTCCGTCGTCGCTTTCCTGCCGGACGGAAGTATGTGCGAAACAGTGTACAGCAAGCAAAAGCCCGTCCCCTTCGGGGAATTCGTCCCTTACCGGGAGCTGGTCATGCTGCTGGTGCCGCCGCTGGCAGACATCGGGATGCTGGAAAACGATCTGCTGGTCGGCGACCGCTCCGAGGTGTTCGACCTCGGGGTCGGGCGGGTCGGATCCCGATCTGCTTTGATTCCATCTACGAAAGCACCGCGCTGGACAGTGTGCGCCGCGGGGCTCAACTGCTGGCGGTGTCCACCAACGACTCCTGGTTCCAGGGACTCGCGCGGCGTCTGGATGCACAACGCGCAGTCCAGCCTGCGGGCAATCGAAACCGGGCGGTATGTCGTCCGGGCGGGCAACACGGGCGTGTCCTCCGTCATCGATCCGACCGGGCAGGTCACGGCGGAGCTGGATCCGCTTCTGACCGGCTACGTGCCGGGAACGGTACGTCTGTGCGAGGAACGGACGCTGTACACCCGCATCGGGAACCTGTTCGCGTACCTGTGCGCGGCACTGTGTGCGGCGGCTGTGCTTGCCAACCCGGCAGAAATGGTCGTGCGGCGCCTGCGCGCGGGCAGAAAAAGCGAATGAACCCCGTGCTGATGGCTGTCCGATGACATGAACTGTCCGTAAACTTGATGAATGTATGGTAAACTTGTGAATAATCACGGAATGCCCCTTGACAAATCCGTGGGGAAGGGCTATAATGACAGACGAAATCGGCGCCGGGCGTGCCGCTCCGCGACATCCTGTGCGACCGTGACATTTTTTGAAAGGAGTATCCCCCATGAAAAAGTCTATTCGTATTCTGGCACTGGCGCTGGCTCTCCTGACGGTTGTTACCGTTCGGCTTCCTGCGGCAACAAGCTGTCCGGCGAGTATGAGTGCAAGGTTGGTCTTGTCACCGTCAGCATCAAGTTCAGCGGCAGCAAGGCAACCTTTTACCGGCGCGTCCCAAATCCCCCGGTCTCACCGCTGTGACTGACGGCAAGGAAGTCACGTACAAGATCGTTGACAAGGACGACGGCTCGCAGACCATCGAGTTCACGGTTGAGGAAGGCAAGGATCCCGTTTCGATGCCCTTCTCTCAGGACAAGGACAAGAAGACCATCACGCTGGCTAAGTTGTTTGTCTTTAACAAGAAGTAAACAACCCTACGGAACCGCTCCTCTCGGGGAGCGGTTTTTGCTATGCGGGGAACCGGGCTTTTTCGGTTTTCTCATTGACAAACGCCGCGCGTTGATATATAATGGTAGGGCAATGTGAATACCCTGCATGACGCAGGTGCAGAAAGGACAATACTCATGGAACATACAGGCAGATGCGCGCAGAATGCACCGCGCTCCACCTCCGGTCCCCTCATGGCAACCGATGCGCTGGGGCGCACCACCCCTGACCGCGCCGCAGGCGTCCCCGCCCGCGCGAGAACCGTCTGGTCGGACTGTTCTACTTCCTCTGGCTGGGCGAGTGCGGCAAGCACAAGCCGTACAACATCTCCGAGATCGTTGCGGCGGATCCGCAGGCAGGGTACAAGCCGGACAGCGACGTCTGGGGCGGCGTCGGAACCTACCACCACTGGGGCGAACCGTTCTACGGCTACTACTATTCGGATGACGAGTGGGTTGTGCGCCACCACATGAAGCTCATCATGCAGGCGGACATCGACTTCCTCTTCTTCGATACCACCAACGCGCTGATGTACGAGCACAACTCAAGCTGGTCATGCGCGTGCTGCAGGAATACCACGACGAAGGCTGGAAAATTCCGCAGGTCATGTTCTACACCAATACCGCCTCCGGCAAGACCGGTTGCAAGGAAATCTATGAGAAGATCTACCGCCCCGGCTTTGCCCGCGACACGTGGTTCTGCCTGGACGGCAAGCCGGTCATCATCGCGGTGGAGGCGGAATGCTCCCCGAATGCCGCGCGTTCTTCAATATCAAAGATGTCCCAATGGCAACGAGCCGGATAAGCTGGGCGGCTGGCCGTGGATGGATTTCACCCGCCCGCAGCGCGTGTTCTCCAACCTGCAGGGGCGTGCCGGAGGTCATCAACGTGTCGGTGGCACAGCACCCCCAGCTTCGCTTCGGCGATTCGGTACTGTACGGCGAGACGGGCAACTGCGGCAGAGCCTTCCACGACGGGCACAATGATCCTGCACCGGACGCCTGGAAGAAGGGGTACAATTTTGCCGAGCAGTTTGACCGCGCCGTGGAGACCGACCCGCCCATCGTGCTGGTGACGGGATGGAACGAGTGGATCGCCGGACGCTGGCAGGGTATCCCGGAGCGTCCCCTGATGTTTGTGGACTGCGCCAACTACGAGTACAGCCGCGACCTGGAAATGATGCGCGGCGGGTATTTTGACAACTATTTCATGCAGCTCATCGAGAATGTCCGCCCGCTACAAGGGCGTGGCGGACACGCCGGTGTTCGGACGCCTGCCTGTCCCGGACGGGGCGGCTGTCGGGTGCTTCTGCGAGTCCGACGCCGTCTATGATTCCTTCGACGACGGTGATTTTGCCCGTCACGCGGGAGGGCTCCGGCTGTGTGTACGACAACCGCACCCAGCGCAACGCCATCCGCAAGATTAGGTCAAGCACGACGGCGAGTACCTGTGCTTCCTCCTGCGTACCAAGCAGCCCGTCACGCCCTACGACGGCACCGGAAGCTGGATGCGCCTGTACCTGAATACGACGGGCGGGCAGGGCTATCAGTTCGTGCTCAACACGCATCCGCGCCGGACGGCACCACCACACTGGCACGTGTGACCGGAACGGACGATGATCGACCGCAGCCGATCTGCCGGATGTTGCCGCCTTCTATGAGGCGGACGGTGACAAGTTCAAGATCAAGGTGCCCCTCCGGGCTTTGGGGCTTGACCCCACCTGACGGATTCACCGTCTGGTTCAAAGGCGGCTGACAGCCGTGAGCCGATTGCCTCGGTTGAGGATTTCTATGACAAGGGCGATGTCGCCCCGCTCGGACGCATGAATTTCGTATACAAAGGAAAGTAAGAGCCTTATTTTCCCGTTTGGAATCGGTTCTGTCAAACAAAAATTTAGGGGATCCCCAGCGGTCCGGCACGCCGGGGCTCCGCCAAGGGGTACCCCGAAACAAAGAAAGAAGCGATATACCATGACAAAAATCGACATTTTCTCCGGCTTCCTCGGCGCAGGCAAAACCACGCTGATCAAAGAAGCTCATCACGGACGCCTACAAGGGCGAACAGCTGGTGCTCATCGAGAACGAGTTCGGCGAGATCGGCATTGACGGCGGCTTCCTTGCCGACGCAGGCATCGGATCAACGAGATGAACTCCGGGTGCATC
>VOFG01001984.1_pt1 | contig 23963 bp, 41 predicted proteins | sample 5384171 | NCBI WGS metagenome assembly VOFG01 (sample SAMN12384726, study PRJNA508395) | human gut metagenome | isolation source: healthy gut F | host: Homo sapiens | reverse complement strand
GCCAATAACGGCAAAGTCCCGGAGCCGGTCTGCCAGACCACCAGCGGGTGCTTCGCTGAGCGCGCTCGCTCATCACTCTGTCGGGGAACGCGAAATATTTGTGTTTACGCGCTTGCGCGATACAGCTTGATCTGGTCGATGATGCCGCGCAGGCACTGCTGCTGTGCTTGAGCAGCGCCTTCTCCTCATCGGTAAGGGGCGCCAGCACCTTGCCCGCAACGCCGTCCGGGCCGACGATGGCCAGGGTGGACAGGCAGACGTCGTCAATGCCGTATTCGCCGTGCATCATGGTGGAGACCGTCATGGTGGTGTCCGCACCGGAGAAGATGCACTTGCAGATGTGGCACACGGAAACCGCCACCGCGGTAGAAGGTCGCGCCCCCTTGCGCTCAATGATCTTGCCGCCGGACTTGCGGATGGTCTCCACCTCGGAGCACCAGCTTGGGCTCGATGGTGTCGGGGTTGGTCAGGCTGGCGGCATACTGGTCGACCGATGGTGGAGATGGTCGCCGTGGACCACGGCACGAAGGAGGAATCGCCATGCTCGCCAAAGACGTAGGCATGAACGTTCTGCTGGTTGATGTTGTAATATTCCGCGATGCGGGCACGCAGGCGGGCGGTATCCAGGATCGTACCGGAGCCGATAATGTGGCTCTCGGGCAGGCCGGAGACCTTGTGGAAGACATAGGCCAGGGATATCGACGGGGTTGGACACGATGATGTAGATCGCGTCGGGCGCATACTTTTACGATCTGCGGATGATGGACTTGGTGATGTTGACTGTTGGTCTGCGCCAGATCCAGACGGCTTGGCCGGGCTTACGCGCAATACCGAGGTCAGAATGACCACGTCGGAGCCCTGCGCGTCCTGATAGCTGCCGGCATAGATCGAAACCGGCGGACAGAACGGCACGCCCTGACGGATGTCCAGCGCCTCGCCCATCGCCTTGGCTTCGTTGATGTCGATCATGACAATTTCCGTCGCAATGCCGTTGACCGCCATGGTGTAGGGCAATGGTGGAACCAACGCTGCCCGCGCCGATAATCGTAACTTTCTTTCCCATATGTATTCCTCCTATTTTTCGTCTCCGGCGAATGCCCGCCCTTGAATTGGATTTTGCGTTTTCCCCGAATTGTTTTTGTCAGTCCTGATCGTCCTGCGTCTGCCCCTGCTTCAAATGATAGCTCAGCAGCGCCAGGAGCTTGCCATGTTTTCCCGCTGCACCAGCACGCCCTTGGGTGCGTTCAGATGCGTCGGCGCAAAGTTCATACCGCGCGCACGCCGCCGTCCACCAGCGCGTCCAGGCAGCTCTGCGGCGGCCGCGGCCGGCACCGTCAAAAATGCCGATCTGCACCTGTTTCGCGGCAGACCCGCGGCAGCTCGCTCACCGGCAGGATGGGCTTTCCGTCCACGGTCGAACCGATCAGCGCGCTCTGGTGTCAAAGGCCGCCAATATCCAGCCCGTATTCTGCAAATCCGGAATAGGACATCAGCGCCAGCCCCAGATTCCCCAGCCCCACCAGCACCGCGCGGTTGCGCGTGCCGTAGCCCAGGAAGTGCTCCAGGTCCCGCGTCAGCTCGCTCACCAGATAGCCGACCTTCGGCGTCCGGCGGAGCTCACCGCCGCAAGGTCTTTTTGCGAACCTGTACTCGCCCAAGCCCAGCGCTTCCTGCAATCGCCGCCGCCGAGACCAGGCTCGTTGCCTCTGCGCGGGCAGCGATTTGAGATAGCTCAGGTAGGTCGGCAGACGCTGCAGCGTCAGCTTGGAAATGTTTCCCGGTCCATCGACTCCTCCCGTCTTTTCCGGCGATTTTCCGCGGTTTTTCGTGCATCTATTTTACCATAACCGCCGCCGTTTTGTAAACGCCCGGAGGCATTTCCGTCAGGATTTATCAGTATTTTTTACTTATAAATCCCAAATAAAACGACCAAACGCGCCTTTGTAACCCGCCGGCAAACCGTGCGCCGGAGAGGCTTCGTATGGCCTGTTAATAATATAACACATCGCCTCGGCGTTGGAAAGCGTCTTTCGCAAAAAGTAACATAAATCTCTCTTCTTTGCGCTCCCCTATATCCGACTTTTTTATAAGATTTTATTTTGTTTCTCTTCCGCTCCAATAAAATTCCTCTCCTATGCAAATTCTCTTCTTTCATTGCCTTGGACGGGTCTTTGTTGTATATTGAATTGAATCATCCCAAAACGATCAAGGAGGCGTCGTCTATGAAGAAGTTTCGTTGGATTCTCCTGTGCGCTGCTCTGTTGGCCGCTGCTCTTTTTCGCACTTTGGCGGCTTCCCGCTCTGTTCGCGCCTTCCGTCCCCGCGGCGCTGACCTATACGCCGCCCGACGATGAAACCGTTTCCGCCGTTCGCGCCGCCGTGCAGGATCGCTTTGGTTCTGATGGCGTCGTTCATCTGCTGCCGGACTGCGAGATCGACGCCGTTTCTCTTCTGAATACCGCCCGCTCTCCGATCCGAACCTCGGCGGCGCGCGCTGGGTGCTGCTGCGTTCCGATTCCGGTGTTTCCTCGCTCTTTCTCTATTCCGTCCGCTGGGATTCCTTTACGGAGATCACGGATCAATCTGAAAACGGCTTTGATCCCTCTGGGGAAATCGCTGACCGACTGCGCAACGTCGCACGGCTGTACGCCGCTGTTTCTGCTGCCCATCGGGCAGCGCTGGCTCGTCAGCCGCGATGCGGACGGCGCGCTCTTTTCGCCTGCGGCCCGCTGTCCGCCGACGATCCCGAAATCGCATGGCTTTCCGAAGCGGAATTTCTGCAAAAGCACTGGCCGTATGCTTCGGGCGCGCTTCCCCGCCCACCGGCGCGCAGGTGCAGCTGCATAACGCCAAAGGCTCCGTTCCATCGGAACGGAGCCTTTTGATTCGTTTCAGCCTTTGTAGGCGACCAGCTCGATCTCGACCAGCGCGCCCTTGGGCAGGGCGTTTACGGCAAACGCCGCGCGGGCGGGCAGGATCTCGCCGCCAAAGAACTGCGCGTAAACCTCGTTGACCGCGGCAAAATCCGCAATGTCCTGAGCAGCACGGTGGTCTTGACCACGTTGTCAAAGGTCATGCCCGCCTCACGGAGAATCGCCTGCAGGTTGCGCAGCGACTGCGCGGCCTGTTCGGTTGCGGTGCCGCCCACGATCTCACCGGTCGCGGGATCGAGCGGGATCTGGCCGGAAACGTAGAGGAAATCGCCCGCCAGCACGGCCTGAGAATACGGGCCGATCGCCTTGGGCGCCTGATCGGTGTGAATGCGCTGCTTCATAAAAAACATCTCCTTTTTTAGATAAAATCAGTAGATCACGCCGCTTCCTTTCTTCGCGGGGCGCACGCATTGCAGCATCACCTGCGCCAGCATCGGTCAGCGCAATGCCGGTCAGCAGCGCACCGTTAGGAACCGGTCGCGTCATAAACGCGGTTGAAAACAACGGGCTGATGGAGCCGGCCAGCGAGTTTGCTGCGCTGACGATGCCGTAGATCGTCGCATAGTCCCGCGTGCCGAAGGCCGACTGTGCCAGAATCGGGTAAGACACCGTACCCGACGCACAGCCCAGCGCCGCCCCCCACGATCACCATCACATGCGCTGCGGGATACTTTCCGAAATAAAGCCCCGCAAGACCCACCGTAATGGCCAGCACCGCCAGAAACGTGCTCTTCTTCATGCCGAGCTTGTCGTACATGCCGCCCAACATCGCCTTGCAGATCGCCAGCAGTCCCAGATAAATCGCCGCAACGGTCGAGGCCCACCCGTCGTAAAGCCGATATCGCCCAGATGCGGCACAATGGTCTGCGAAAGCATCGTGGTGGAAAGCCCCACCGAAATCGCCAGCACGATCAGTGCCCAGAAGCTGAAGTTCTTCATCGCGCCGCCCAGCGTCGGGCCGTAGACCGGCTCTTCACCGCCCGCTTCCTCGACCTGCGAGCCATAGGGGCTGCAAGCCCATGTCCTGCGGGCGCTGACGAATCACAAAATACACCAGCGGGATCATCACCGCCGCCATGATGACCGCCAGAATGCGGTAGGTACCGGCCCAGCCGACGGTCTTGATCCAGCTGTTGGAAAGGTTCTGAAACAGCATGCCGCCCAGCCCGCTGCCCATGAAACACACGCCGATGGCCGTGCCTCGCTTTTCGATGAACCACTGCGAAATAATCATGGTGAACGCCAGGAAGGTCAGGCAGCTCATCATCAGCCCCGCCGCGACCGACAGCGCATAGAACATCCACATCTCCCGGCAGAAGGAATAGCTGAAATAGATGATCGGCAGCGCCACACTGGCAATGCGCATCAAGTTGCGCAGCTTGAGCTTGACAAAGATCTTCCCGGAAAACAGCGCCACAACCATATAGACCACGTTTAAGATGGTCATGTTGATCGCAAAACTGCTGCGCGATACGTTTAAGCTCTCCGAAACCGGCTTGATGAACTGACTGAAGCAGTTCTGCACCACGCCGTGGGTCACGCCTCATGACCAATATTCCGGCGACCACCATCACCCATCCGTAATAGATGTGGTGTTTTTCAAGAAATTTCTGCATTTTTATGACTCTCCCCCATGCTTTTTCGCACAAAGAAGAGTATACCACTCGCTTTGTCTTTCCGTCAAACCGCGATGATCTCCATCCGGCGCGCTCATATCGCCCGCTTGCGCTTTGACAAAGGATTTTGTGCGGCTTCCCGCTCTTTTTCGCGTCGCATGTTTGTTTTTTGCTTTTGTGTGCTTTTTTCGCCTCTAAGCGCCGAGAAGTCCTTTTTGCAATCCAGGTCTTTTCCGATTTTCAGAAACACCCGGCGTTTTTTTCAAAACACCGGACGTCATAAACCACACTCAAAAAATGCAGCAAGCCGGAAACGCGGAACCAGCCGTCCTCCGCCCTGTATTGCAGGTCGCCGCCGCAGCGCTGCGCGATGTTGCGGGCGGATTCCACGCCCAGGCCGAAGCCTTCGTGCTTGGTGGAGAGCAGCCTGCTCTCCTGCGTGCGCAGTTCGCCGCTGAATCGGTTATCCAGTGTGAAGCGCAGTTTGCGCCCGTCCGCCTCGACGCGGAACACGATCTCCCGCTCCTCCTGCGGCAGCGGCAGCGAAGCCGCGCAGGCGTTTTCCAATAGATTGCCGAACAGCACGGTCAAATCCGCATCCCGCAGCGGAAGTCCGCCGGACGTTCAGCTCCGCAGTAAACTTTGCGCCTGCCTGCAACGCGATCTGCGCATAATACGCCGTCACGGCATTGAGCGCCATCTGCGGGCAGTAGGACAGCGGTGCATCTGTTGCAGAAGCGCTCAGGTAGTCCTGAAGATAGCGGCTCAGCTGCTCGTAATCCTGCCTTTGCAGCAGCGTTTGGAGGACCGAGAGATGGTGGCGCAGGTCGTGCCGGGCGCGCGCGCTTCGATGCGCGCGGTAAGGCTGCGGTACTGCATGTTTTCAATGCTCAGCGTGTAGTTTTCCGCCTGAAGCGCCACATTGCGGTCTGCCTGCACCAGAGCATCCGCCACCAGCGAATAGACCAGCATCGCCCCAGGTTCAGCAGCGCGGTAAAGACCGCGTTTTCCGGCATCAGCGCCATTTCGTGGCTGCTCAAGGGGTTGAAATACAGCATGAAATACCAGCAGAAATAAAACGTCCCCGGCACCAGCCAGAGATAGCGCCACGCTTTTTCCGAGGACTTCACTCGAAGCGCACCGCAAAAATACCGGCGGAAATAGAGGAACAGCAGCGGAAACGTCGCCGCCTGCACCAGCGCCGTGCACAGCGAAAGCTCCACCGGTAGCCCTGCACCGCCAATTCCGGAAAGAGCAGATTTTCCAACGCTTTGACAGCATCACGACCATGTTGGCGCATTGGAAACCATCAGCAGCATAAAGACGATCTTGCCGAACCTGTCCTTGACGCACAGCAGAAAAAACGCGGCGTAAAGCGCCGTGCTCAGCAGCGACCAACGCCCCCGTACTCGGTGAAAAACAGCATCGCGCAAGCGCCCAGCCCGATCTGCACCAGCGTCAGCGCCACAATAAACGCAACCGTCGCCCTGCGCGAAAAACGCAGCGTGTTATAAAAGGATAGAGCGCCAGTATCAGATAGGGCAGAAGGTTGAGCAGCGAATAGATCAGGGTTTCCGCAACACGGCCCGCCGTCGGCATCAGCGTTCCCCTCCTAAAATCGTCAATCTGATAGTCAAAATAAGCCTTTTTGACTTCCGCGGCACGGCGTCGGCTCAGCGGCAGATATTCGCCGTTGCTCATCAGCAAGCGGCCTTCTTCCAAACGGGCCACGGCGCTTAAATTAACCAGTGTGCCCTTGTTGCAGGCCACAAGCCGGGGCAGGCGAGCAGCAGCTCCGCCATCGCGTTCTGCGTCGTGCGCACGCGCAGGCTCTGCCTCCGCGCAGCGTCAGGGTGACATAATGTCCCGCGCAGGTGGTAAAGAAATGGCGCGCGCGGGCACCGTCTGCCCGTCCGGCAGCGTGACCGGGGTTTGATTTCTTTGCGGCAAGCATCCTGCCCAGCAGTCCCTCCAGCGCCTTGCGCGAGATGGGCTTGAGCAAATAGCCGTCCGCGCGCACCGCGTAGCTTTCGCTTGCAAAGTCGTTGCTGGTGGTGACGAACACCAGCTTCACCCGGCTGTCCAGCGCGCAGCCGCCCGCCGTGCCGATGCCGTTGAGCGCCCTTCCCAGAAAGATGTCCAGAAAGACCAGCTCGTATTTTCCCGGCTGAAAACCTTTTCAGCAGCATCTCGCCGGAGGGGAAAAGCTGCATGAACGTCTGCCCCTGCCCCAGCGCACAAAGCGTCTCTTCCGCCGTTCCGGCAAGAAGCCCCGATCTTCCATGCTGTCATCCACAACGGCAACCTTCATCCTTCTCTCCTCCGATTTCCGTTTATCTTTTAGGACAAATTATCTCTAATTCCGTCGAAAAAAATTATATCATGGGGAACTTTCGGTTGCAAGATACCGTTTGCAGCCAATTGTGACCGTTCGCAGCCAACGTGTTGTTTTATGTCACACTGCTTGCTATAGTAAATATAAGTAAATTCCATATAAGTTTTTTACCTTATAGGAATGATCTTGCTCAAATCGATGGAGGAGGACGGAATCATGCAAAAAACTTTTTGCGATCTTGATTACTCTTTTCCTGGGTGAACTGGGCGTTCATCGTTTCCTCGCCGGAAAGATCGGCACCGGCATCATCTGGCTGCTGACCGCCGGCTGCTTCGGCATCGGCTGGCTGGTGGATTTGATCAAGGTCTGCACCGGCAAGTTCACCAAAAAGGACGGCACGCCCTGGGTCATCGACTGATCTTGGGGAGCACCGCCCGGTTTAGAACACCTGCCTCGATCTTTACTGCATATTTCATCTCATTGATAAAAAACCCGCCATTCGGCGGAGGTTCATTTTTTTGGGGAGAAAAAGCAGCAGCACGCGCAACCATTTGATGTCAAGAATTACCGTTTGCCGCCAACTTATTGAAAAACAATGGATTGAAACTAAAATAGAATCAGATTTGGTACAGGGAGCTGCACCCACGCCGAATCGCGTTGCCCGTCCTGTTTAAAAATGGGATATCTTGTGAGAAACTTCACCTGCATTCCCACTTTTCGGGCAAATTCGCGGCTTTCCATTTTGCCGGTACGCATTGCGCCGTGCCGAACGAGCTGGCTCAAACGTCAGAACGCCGGATTCACTCACCCGGCGGCCGCTCCGGCCGAAGCGCAAACCCGGCAGATGGAACTGGGATCGACTGTAAAACGTCTTCCCATCGGGAAATCGCTTTGCGATTCCCCTGAATACACCCATCTTAAACCTTTTGGCACATTGCGGCACATCTCATTCATTAAAAGCCTCCGCCCAACCGGGCGGAGGCACATTTTTTGGCCGGGCTCACTTATTTTCGCGTCGGAAGAGGTGCGTCAGCGCGCACACCGCGCCGAAGAGCACACCCGCCACCGGCCAGACGAACCAGCTCTGCTCCGGCTCGATCGCAATCGCGGGCGAAAAAGGTGATCAGCAGATAAATCGCCGTGACGACCAGCCAATAGCAGACGCACACCGCGTGCACAAGGCCGCTGCGCGCCTTTCTGACGCGGGTATAATCGCCTTCCTCCAGCAGCTTTTCCATCGAAGCGTGGATCGTGCCGCCGTAGGTGAACGCCGCCGCGCCGAAGCCCGCCATCGCCAGCAGCAGGCACACCGCCAGCACGCGCTCCAGATCCGTCGAGGTCAGTGTGGCAAACACCGGCAGCACCGACAACAGGCAAAGCAGCGTCCCGGCGATGTTCAACCGGGTATAGGCAGGACGGAAGGCCTTTTCGCGCTCCCGCACCATGCCGCTGACGCCGTATTCCGTCTCAAAAGGGCGTGTTTTCCCAGAAAGGCATATTCGCAGCTCTTTGCGCCGGTGAGCAGGAAGAGCGTCACCGCGACGGCCACCAGCACGATCAGCGCACAGAGCCCCAGCCCCTGCCGCTGCCTCTTCCGTCAGGGGATGCGGTGTTTTTCGCTCAGCGCCGCCAGCATCAGCAGCGGGATGGGCGAAAAGCACGCAACAGGGGCCGCCAGCGCCATCTGCGGGGCGGCTTTGCGCCGCAGCACGAGGTATTGCGCGGATTGCTCCATCGTCATGCGGCGCAGCGCGGGTTCGTCGCTTTCCGCCGCAGGGCCGAATTCCTCGATTTCGTCCTTGAGCAGATCATCCGTTGTCACGCCGAACAGGCGGCTCCAGCTGCAAGATCCTATCCAAATCGGGGACGGACTGCGCGCCCTCCCATTTGGAGACCGACTGCCGGGATACGCCCAGCTGCTGCGCCAGCTCCTCCTGCGACCAGCCCGCCTTTTGCGGGCGAGATGATTTTGTCTGCGAGTATCATGAATCGTTCCTCCTCGTTTCAGGTTGCCCCGATTCTATCCGATGCGGCGGTTGCAGGCCAGAAACCCGGCTGTTCAATGTGTCAACCGACAGTTGCGGTTGGGGAAAAACCCATTTTTCTCCGTTTTCCCGCTCAACCGCGAATCAGGAAGAGCACTGAAAGCGTCCGGTTGACCGCGATCAGTACGTGCAGCAGAATGGGATAAAGATCGGGCACGACGCGGTCGGCGCCGGCAGGAAAGAAAATGGATGGCGTCCCTGAAGCACTCGTTATACCCGCGCAGCTTCTTTTCCGACGCGCCGAAGAGCGTGAAATGTTCGTGGCAGAGCAACTGCACCGCCGCCCAGAGCAGCAGCACGGTCAGAAACCAACGCCCCACGGGCTCAAACCGCCAGAGCAGCGCAATCTTCATCCATTTCTCTCTGTTTCCCGCGAAAGCGACAGGCGAATCAGCTCTTCCGTCGTTCCCTCTTCGTATTGCCGCTCGCCCGTGGGCGCAAAGCCATGGCGGGCATAAAAGGCGATGGCGCGGGTATTCTTCTCCAGCGCCCAAAGGGTGCGCGCGCCCCTTTTCCACCGCAAAGTCCAGCAGCGCCTCGCCGTATCCTCTGCCTTGAAAGCAGGGATCGACGTAGAGCTTGTGCAGCTCCCCGCCGCCGACCACCGCAAACCCGCGGATCACGCCGTCATCCAGCACAAAGGTTTCGTCCTCCTGCCCGATCCAGTGCGCAAAATTCTCCGCCACCGGGATCACCTGCATCTCCCCGAAGGAATAATCGTCGTCGTGAAAGATGGGATAGTAATTCAGCCGGTTGTTAAACACATAAATTTCCGCCGTGCGGCCCTTGTCCTCCGGCCGCAGAGGGCGAATGCTTTCCATCTTACCACCTCATTTCTCCACGAGCTTGCGGAACTCCGCGTCGCGGTCATAGTCGTTTTCCGCAAAACCGGGTATTTCCTTGATGGATTTATACACGCTCAGGCTGAAGCCGGTGAAGATGCGGCTGATCTGCTCGTCGGTATAGGGGCAGCTGTTCGTGACGATGAGCGCGGCGATGCCATGGCTCACCAGCCACATGTCCCGCGTGTAGCGCTCCGCCTGCTGCTGCGTCACACGGTAAGTTTTCATCACGCTTTTGCAGGTCAGTTTCGTCAGGTGCGTCAGCACGCTGGGAACGCCGTTTTCATCAGCCCGGCGCGCAGCAAAAACAAATATCCGATAGAACTGCGGCTCCTGCCGCGCAAAGCGGATGTATTGCTGCCCGACGCCCAGAAAGGGGACCGGCTTGCTCAGCCCTTCTTCGATCGTGTCCAGATAGATTTTCTCGGCGGCTTTGCGCACCTCCGCGCGCACCTGCTCCATACTTTCAAAATAAGTGAAGATCGGGCGGGTGGACGTGCCCAGTTCCGCGGCGATTTCGCGGGTGGTGAGCGCTTCGAGCCCGCGGGTGCGGACGACCTGAAGCGCGGCGGCAACGATTTCTTCCCGGTGAATTTGGGTTTGGGCGGCATGGGGAAAACATCAGATCCTTTCCATATCATTTGCATCAATCAACGCAACATTTGTGATTTGTATTATATGAACGATTTCCGTAGGTGTCAAGTGAGCGCGGAAACAAAAAAGGCGCTTCTCCCGAAAAGACACGGGAAAAGCGCCCGATGCGCAAGCCCGGAAAAAATCAGGCGGTCAGCGCGCGCTCGGCCTTGTGCTTTTTGTAGCGGATGATGAAAATGGTCAGCGCGGTCAAGCGCAGCACGAAGGTGATGGAATTAAACAGCATAAACGCGCGGTAATCGGCGCCCAGCGCGGTATAGAGCTTCACGCCCAAGAAGGGCATCAGGCCGTTGGAGAAAGTGACAAACGCCATGTTCAGTGACACGATGAGTGAACGATTCTTCTCCGGGATGGCGTCCAGCAGCATCTGCACCAGACACAGATTGCTGGCGCACTGCGGCACGCAGACGATCGCACCCATGATGAGATAGACCGTCGGACGAATCGCCTGAGGGGTCAGGCCGGAGACCAGCATGGTCACCGGGCACAGCACCAGCGATAGAATGCAGAACAGGAAGGTGAACTCCACGCCCTTTTTCTCATTCGCGGACGAAGAGCCCCAGCGTCAGCAGCTGCAAAATGGCGCATCCCGCGTTAAAATAGGAAAGCTGCGCTTCGGTCAGGCCGACATACTGCATCTGGCCGATGTACCACATGCTCCAGTCGATATGCCAGCCCAGATAAAAAAGAACATGATACAGATGAAATAAGAGAGAAATTTCTTACTGTGCGCCAGATCGCGGAATACCTCGCCGAAGGAAGAAAAGCTGAATTTGGGCACCTGCTGAAGCATTTCCGGCGAACGCTCGCCCGGAATGCGCGACAGCACAAAGGAGCAGAGCAGGCACACCGCGCCGCAGATATAGAAGAACACGCGCAGCACCATCAGCTTGGGGGCTGTCGGGCTGAGCCGTCAGGATCGTGCCGCAGAGGATGGGCGCGATGGTGCTGATGAGGAACACAAAGCGGTTGCGGAAGCCGTAGACGCGGGTTGCGGTCCTTCAGCGGCGTCACATCCCCGAAGAATGCCTGCCAGATGGTGTTGTAGACCACCAGCATCCCCGCCGTCAGCGCCAGGAACACAAAGAAGAACGCCATGCGCAGGTTTCGCCCAGCGCCGGCACTGTGCCGTAGAAGAAATAGGCGACGCCCATCACCAGCATCAGCACCACAGGCACCGTTTTGGCGTTTTTAAGGCGGTCGTTGATGATGCCCGCCGGAAGCATCAGCACCACGGCGGTGAGGTTGGCCACCAGCTGAATCATGCCGATCTGGCTGTCGGTCGCGCCGAGGTTCGTCGCATAGAGATTGGTGCCGAAGCCGCTGACGCCGGAGAGCGACATTACAAACTGAAAAGCAGCCCTTCCACGCCGAAGAGCAGCATCGCTTCATCGCAGGCGTCATTCCGGCGAATTTTTTTCACCAGGTTTTGAATTTCGTCATGTTCTGCCCTTAAATACGTATATTTCCCAAAGGGTATTATAGCCATTCCCGCCGTCAAGCACAAATGAAGTTTTGAAGAACAATTTCTTTCTGTGAAACAGTTTAGCTAAAAAAACATTTTGCCTTTTGCAGAGGACTTTGATAAAAATGATTCCGACGAGATACAAACGACGGAATCCCCGGTTTTTCACAGAAACAGGAGGAAGATCAACATGAAACTGGACGGTGCATGGACCTTTATTACGCGCCGGAGAGCGACGATATGCCGATGTGTCCTGATCAGATTGCGGGCAGCGGCATGGCGTGCATCACGGCGCAGGTTCCCGGCAATGTTGAGATCGATCTTATGCGCGCCCGGATTGGAGCAAAACCCCTTCTACGGCGAAACCTCTACAACTTCCGCAAATATGAATACTATCACTGGTGGTATCAGAAGGAATTCGGCCTGCCCAACAGCTTTGGGGGGAGCAGATGGAGCGACCCTTCACGGTGTGAACACCATCGCCGAGGTCTTTGTCAACGACACGCTCGTCGGCAAGTGCGACGACATGATGATCGAACACCGCTTCCGCGGAAAAAGCGCTGCGCCCTGGTGATTTCAACACGATCAGCGTTCACATTCTCTCCGCAATGAACTATGCCCGCGAGCTGGAAAGCCCCGTAGTGGTTTCCGGTGAGGAGCATACCGATGAACTGAGCCTGCTGCGCATGCCGCCCCACAGCTTCGGCTGGGACATCATGCCGCGCCTGCTCTCGGCAGGGCTCTGGCGGAGCGTTTCGCTGATATCGTCAACCCCACGCGCATCACGCAGAGAGCTACTATGCCAATGATCTCCGCCAGTGAGACGAGGCGGAGCTGATGATCAAGCGCCGCTTCACCACCCCGGAGCGCGTGATGCAGGGCTACCGCCTGCACGTTCAGGGTGCTTGCGGCAACAGCGTATTTTGAATACGACGCCCCCGCCCGCTTCGTCAGCGAAGAGGGGCGCGTGAAGATCCAGAACCCGAAGTCTGGTGGCCGCGCGGCTACGGCGAGCAGAATCTCTACACCGTCAAAATGGAGCTGCTGCACAACGGCGAGGTCGCGGATGGCTGCGCATGGAGCGCATCGGCATCCGCCGCTTCCATTATTGACCATGTGATGAAGCCGCTGGACGAGGGGCGAGTTCAAGGTGCGCTGCAACGGCGTGCCCATCCTCTGCAAGGGCAGCAACTGGGTGCCGCTGACGCGCTGCACAGCCGCGACGAAGGACGTTACGACCGCGCCATGGCGCTGATGGCGGACATGGGCTGCAACATCGTGCGCTGCTGGGGCGGCAACGTGGTGGAGGATCACCACTTCTTCAATCTGTGCGACGAACTGGGCATCATGGTCTGGCAGGATTTCACCATGGCCTGCGCCAACTATCCGCAGCAGGAGTGGTTCTTCCGCCCGATCGAAAAGGAAGTCACCTCCATCGTCATAAAGCTGCGCAACCATCCCTCCATCCATCCTGCTCTGGGCAGGCGACAATGAAGTGGACGAGCGTTCGCTGGGCATGGGCTTTGAGGAGGGCAACAGCACCAACGAGATCACCCGCGTGGTGATTCCGCGCGTGATCCGCAATCACGATCCTTACCGCAAATATTTGCCATCCTCCCCCTACATCCCGGAGGGCTTCCCCGTTACGCCGGGCCGGAGCAGCACAACTGGGGCGCGCGCCTATTTCAAGGACGATTTCTATAAGCATTCTCAGGCGCATTTCATCAGCGAATGCGGCTACCACGGCTGCCCTGCGCCGGAATCGCTGAAAAAGTTCATTCCGGGAGGATCAGTTTGGGCCGATTCTGGCGATGACGACGCGGTTTCGCCGCCGTTCCGGGCCAGCGGTCCCGCTTCCACGCCCACGAATGATGCTTGGGGACACCCACAACACCGAAGATCTGCAGCCCCGCCGCGGTTATAACCGCAACCGCATGATGGCGGACCAGGTGCGCATCCCTTCTGCGGCAGCGTCCCGGCGGATCTGGAGACCTTCAGCCGCATCTCGCAGATCTCCCAGGCAGAAGCCAAAAGTTCTTTTTTGTCGAGCGCACGCGCATCAAGAAGTGGCGGCGCACCGGCATCATCTGGTGGAACATGCTCGACGGTTGCAGATCTCCGATGCGATCGTCGATTACTACTTCAACAAAAAAAAGCTGGCCTACACCTGCTCAAGCGCGCACGAGCCCGTCTGCCTGATGCTGGACGAATTGCAGGATTGGGACGCAACGTGGTACTGGGCAACGACAGCCGTCAGGACAAGACCGTCGAATGGAGCGTCCGCAACGGCGATTCGGGCGAGGTGCTGCTGCAGGGCAAAACCCTCTCCCGCAAACGAAAACGTGGTGCTGGGCAACATCCGTGAGCTGGCCGGGGGCAGAAGTTCTATCTGCTGACCTGGACGGTGGACGGCAGGTCAAGCACAACCACTATATTTCCGGCTTCCCGCCCTATGACGCGCAGCAGCTGCTCAGCTGGGCGGACAGAATCGAAGCATCTGGACGAGGAGTGAGCGCGCATGGGCATCTATGTTGATTGACATCGGCGGCACCAAGTGCGCCGCCGTCACAGGTATTGAAAAAGATGGCGAATTGACGATACTCGGCCGCGAGGCCTTCGCCACCCCCGCCGATCAGCAGGAGGCGCTGGACAGGCTCTGCGCACTGGCGGAAAAGCTGGCGGGCAGGCAGGAAATCCTGGCATCGGCATCTCCTCCGGAGGGCCGATGGATGCGGACAAAGGCGAGCTTTTGCAACCCGCCCAACCTGCCCGGCTGGCACGGCATTTCGCTGACAGACTGCGCGCAGGAGAAGCTGCACGCCCCGCGCTGCTGGGAAAACGATGCCAACGCCTGCGCACTGGCCGAATGGCGCTGGGGCGCGGGCAAAGGGCAGCAAAGGTGATGATGTTTCTGACCTTCGGCACAGGGCTGGGGGCGGGCATCGTGATCGACGGCCGCGTGCTGCGCGGCGCAAACGGCAATGCAGGTGAGCGGGCACTGGCGTCAAACCGGCCCGGCGGGCTACGGCAAGGTGGGCGCGTTTGAAGGCTTCTGCTCCGGCGGCGGCATTGCGCAGCTGGCGCAGAGCATCGGCACAGCCTGCGCAGCGCGGGCAGAAGCCCGCATGGCTGAGCAACAGGGTGACGGCCGATGATGGCGCAGGCCGCCTTTGGGCGATCCCGCCGCGCAGGAGGTATTTGATACCTCCCGCGCGCTCGGCAAGGGGCTGGCGCTAGCCGTGACTTTCTCAACCCGGACTGCATTGTGATCGGCTCGGTCTACGCGCGCAGCGAAGCGCTCTTCCGGAAAGAATTGCGCCGCGCGTTGAAGCGGGACGCACTGCCGCGTCGCTTGCGGTCTGCCGCATCGTTCCGGCCAGGCTGGGCGATTCCATCGGCGACTGCGCTGCGCTCTCCCTCGCCGTTCAGGCCGCGGGCGCGCAGGGCTGACCGCCTGATTTTCTCTCTATAACGCACAACGCCCGGTCGTTCCCCATTCGGGAACTCCGGGCGTTGTTTTTCCCAATGGGAAATTTTTTCGCGATTGAAGTCCTCCGGCGCGGGAACATTTCCATTTTCGCGGAGCGTGAGCACGAACATCCGGAATCCTGCCGCAGTTCCGAGCGGAACCTGTATCTCATCGCTGCGAAGGCCGATCGAGTGGTCTGCCGCAAATTCGGCTTTGAAACCATCGGGCATTTCCCCGGCTTTATGAAAATCAACGGCAACCTCATTTCCTGCGGCCTGATGCGCTTTTCCCTTCTCTGATCTTCACAGAAACCGCACTCCGCTCCGCCAGGCAAAGAGAGCCGGAAGCACATGAATGTGCTTCCGGCTCTCTTATTTGTTTTTGTTATCGGAACCAGACCTTGGTACAGAACAGCAGAAAGAGCGCAGCGGCGATGATGAACACCAGCCTGATGGCCAGCGCCGCAAGCAGCGCATTGGCGATGAAGGCACGGGTTTCGCGCTTATCCATGGGCGGTTTTTCGCTGCCGGACTGATATTCCGGCTTTTCCTCGACGTACCACGGCATCCCCTCGATGTTCATGTTGGCGATGGGGCGGCCGTCGTCGACGTCCTCAAAGCGGGGCTGCTGATCCTTTTTCTGCGCATAAGGCTCCTTTACGGTTCTTCTCTTACTTGTCTTCCTCGGCGGGAACGGCGGCCGCAGCGGGCTGCGCCTTCTGCTCCGGCATATCGTCAAAGAGATGGCACACCACGACGTGTCCCGGCTCGATCTCGCGCGGCACGGGCGCCTCGGTCTCGCACTTCTTCATGCAGTTGCGGCAGCGGGTATGGAACTTGCAGCCGGAAGGCGGGTTGGCCGGAGAGGGAATGTTGCCCTCGAGCACGATGCGGTTCATCTTGCTGTTGGGATCGGGCACCGGGATCGCCGAGAACAGCGCCTCGGTGTAGGGATGCAGCGGCTCGCGGAAGATGTCCTCCTTGGAGCCGAACTCCACCAGGTTGCCCAGATACATGACGCCGATGGTATCGGAGATGTGCTCGACAACCGACAAATCGTGCGAAATGAACAGGTAGGTCAGGTTGTGCTCCTGCTGCAGATCGCGCAAAGGTTGATGATCTGCGCCTGAATGGACACGTCCAGCGCGGAAACCGGCTCGTCGCAGACGACGAACTCGGGGTTGAGCGCCAGGGCGCGTGCGATGCAGATGCGCTGGCGCTGTCCGCCGGAGAACTCATGCGGATAGCGGTCGCGGTGATAGGGCTGCAAGCCGCACTCGCTCATGATCTTGTCGATGTAGTCGTTGAACTCGTCCTTGGGCACAATGCTGTGCTCACGAACCGCTTCGCCCACGATTTCGCCGATGGGCAGGCGGGGCGACAGGCTGGAATAGCGGATCATGGAAGATGATCTGCATCTTCGGGCGCAGGCGCGCAGCTCGTTGCGGCTGAGCTCATGCACCTCGCGGCCGTTGAAGAGCACCTCGCCGCCGCTCTTGTCGGTCAGGCGCAGGATGGTGCGGCCGACGGTGGTCTTGCCGCAGCCGGATTCGCCGACCAGGCCCATCGTGGTGCCGCGCTTGATGTTGAAGCTGATGCCGTCCACCGCGCGGACATAGCCCACGGTGCGCTGCAACAGACCTTCCTTGATGGGGAAGTATTTCTTGAGCTGATTGACCTCGAGCACGTTTTCCGGATTGTGGACAAGCGGCGTAAACGTGTTGTCCATGGTGACCTTGGCCATGTTTACTTACCCTCCTTGCCGTTTTCCGCATAGCGATAGCAGCTGACGACGTGGGTGTCGGTCAGATGGATCTCGTGCGGGGTACTTGCCCTCTGCAGCCCTCCGACGCACATCTCGCAGCGGTCGCGGAAATAGCAATAGTCGGGCATGTCGATGGGGTTAGGCACCTTGCCGGGGATGGAATAAAGGCGATCCACGCGCTTGTTGATGACGGGCTTGGACGCCATCAGGCCGATGGTGTAGGGTGCGCGGGGTTTGCGAAGATCTCCTGCACCGTGCCCTTTTCGACCACGCGGCCGGCATACATGACCACCACGTCGTCCGCCATCTCGTTGATGACGCCCAGATCGTGGGTGATGAGCATGATCGAGGCGTTGATCTTGTCCTTTCAGTCCGCGCAGCAGGTCAAAGGATCTGTGCCTGAATGGTCACGTCCAGCGCCGTGGTGGGCTCGTCGGCGATGATCAGGCGGGGATTGCAGGCCAGGGCGATGGCGATCATCACGCGCTGGCGCATACCGCCGGAAAGCTCGTGGGGGTACATCTTATAGACGCCCTCTTTGTTGGCGATGCCCACCAGCTCCAGCATGGAGATGGTGTGCTTTTTGACCTGCTCTTTGGTCCAGGTCGGGTTGTGCAGGGCGATGACTTCATCCACCTGCGCGCCGATGCGGAACACCGGGTTGAGCGATGTCATCGGCTCCTGGAAGATCATCGACAGCTTGTTGCCGCGGATCTTCTCCATGGCGTACATGGGCATCTTCGCCACGTCGTAGGCCTTGCCGTCCTCGCCCAGGTTCAGGCGGATCTGCCCGGAGACGATCTGTCCCTTGCGGGCGCTGGAGCAGCTGCATCAGCGAAAGCGAGGTGACGGACTTGCCGCAGCCCGATTCGCCCACGACGCCGACCGTCACGCCCTGGGGCACATCAAAAGACACGCCGTCCACCGCCTTGACGGTGCCGGTATCAGTGAAGAAATAGGTATGCAGATCGTCGAATTCCACGACGTTCTTGGGATCGCGCATCTGGGTCAGGTACTCGCTCTCCGGGCACCCTTTTTGCGCTGATACTTTTTTCCATCGCCGTGGTAATGCGGCGGTTCTCGCGCGAAATGCGGCGGGATTCTTTGCGGAGAGGTAATTGCTGTTCTTGCTGGTTTTCTTTTCGGTGTTTTCGCTCATTGCTTTCCCCTCCCTATCTCTTCATCTTCGGGTCAAACGCATCGCGCAGACCATCGCCGATGAAGTTGAATCCAAGAACCGTCAGCAGGATGCACAGACCTGCGGGAATCCATACGAACCAATAGTTGGTCATGACGTAAACCGTACTGACCGCGCTGATGATGTTGCCCCACGAGGCGAAGGGGAACTTAACGCCCAGGCCCAGGAAGGACAGCGTGGATTCGGTGATGATGGTAGAACCCAGGCTCATGGTGCAGATGACGATCAGCTGCGGGATGACGTTGGGCACCAGGTGGTGGAAAATGCGGTGGCTGATGGTCAGGCCGCAGGCCTCGGTCGCGGTCATGAACTCCTGCTCGCGCAGGGAGGATCTGGCCGCGCACCATGCGCGCCACGCCCGGCCAGGACAGGAAGCCCAGCACCAGCATCAGGTAGATCATACGCACCTGAGGATCGACGCGCCCGCATCCATGATGGAGCCGAGGATGATGATCAGGGGCGTAGAGGAATGCAGTTGAAGATATCAACAATTACGCATGATGAGGGCTGTCCACCCACTTGCCGAAATAACCGGCAACGCCGCCCAGCACAACGCCCAGCAGCGCCGCGATGGCCACAACGATGAAGCCGATCATCAGCGAGACGCGGCCGCCGTACATATGATGCGGGTGAGCAGGTCCATGCCGTTGCCGTCCGTGCCCAGCCAGTGGGTCAGCGACGGCGCTTCATAGGCGTTGACCACGAGGTCTCGGTCTCCGCGCGCACGTCCCAGATGTTGTTGCTGGGTAGATCGAATAGTCCTGACCGTCGAACTCAAAGCTGCTCAGGTTGTCGGCAATGGCTTCCTTCGCGGCGTCCTTGAACTCCAGCGAAAGCTCCTGGCCGGAAACATAGGTGTTGACGACCGTGTTGGAAACCAGCGCGTACATCTCGCCGTCGAGGGTGACCGTCGCGCCGATATCGGGGTCGATTTCCAGCTGATAGGTCTTGCCGTCGGCCTCGAAGGAGCTCTTGCCCTCTGCAATGGCGGTTTCGCACGCCAGGCGGAAATCAAAGCCGGTCTTCACCGCGCTGTTTTCGGTATCGTAGATTTTCTTGGAGGCCAGCGCGAGCGGTGCGGCGGAACCGACCGTCGCTTCCTTGCCGCTGCGGGTGATGATGTAATTCACGCCGTTAAACTCAAAGCCATCTTCCCGCCGTGGCGGCAGCATTAGCCGCATCCAGCCAGCCGTTGGGCAGCTCCACACCGTCCACAGGCTTGAGCGCGGTCATCATCTTGTTGGAAAGACCGCTTGCCACGGTCTGCGTGCCGCTGATGAGATAAAGATCCTCGCCCAGCTGCTCCAGCGTGTAGGACTTGCCGGAAACCTCAAAGGCAGCGTCGCCCTGATTGACCGCCAGGATGAACTTGCTCTGCGCCAGGGAGGAAAACTCCCCGCCCTCCGCAAGGGTATAGCGGAAGTCGTTGTTGACGGTCACAGAAGCGTAGTCCTTTCCAGCTGCTCGTTGTGATAGAAGACCTGATCTTCCCCCATAGGGGGGAAACCCAGCCGCCGATATAGGAGAACACAAACATGAAGGCGATGAAGATAACGCCCACGATGGCCAGGCGGTTGATAAAGCGTTTGAAAACCAACATGGAAGGCGAAAGCACTTTGACGCGCTGTTCGTCGTCCAATGCGCCGGCGCGGGGTATTCTTTTCTGTTCCTCTGCCAAAGCTCTTCCTCCTCCCTTATGCGACGCGGACTCTGGGATCGACCACCGCATAGAGAATATCAGCGATCAGCGTGCCCAACAGCGTCAGTATTGCAGAAAACGTCATGTAGAACATCGAGAACGGGATATCGCCTGCGATCATCGCCTGGTAAGAGTCCAGCCGATGCCCTCGATCTGGAACAGCGTCTCGGTAATCAGCGCACCGGAGAACAGGCCGGGGATCGAGCCGCCGATGCTGGTCACCAGCGGGATCAGCGTGTTGCGGAAAGCGTGATAATTGATGACGCGCTTTTCCGAAACGCCCTTGGCACGCGCGGTGCGGATGTAGTCCGGCGTTGAGCACTTCCAGCATGTTGGTGCGGGTATAGCGCATCAGGCCGCCGACGGAGACGATGGTCAGGGTGATGACGGGCATGATATAGTGCTTCGCCACATCCAGCGCCTTGCCCCAGCTGTCCAGCTGCTCATAGTAGCGGCCGACCTGGCCGAACAGATCCAGCCAGCCGAGCTTGACCGACAGGATGTACTTCAGGATCGTTGCAAAGTAGAAGGTCGGCAGAGAAATACCGATCAGCGCGAAGATCGTGACGGCATAGTCCGTGCGGGAGTACTGCTTGCGTGCGGCCAGGATGCCCAGCGGCACGGCAATGACGATCTCCAGCACGAAGGAAAGCACGCCCAGGATGAAGCTGTTCCAGATGACGGCGTTGAACTTCTGCACCACGGGAACGTTGAAGAACCAGCTGTCGCCAAAGTCTCCTTGAGCGTGGAAACCAGCCAGTTGGAGAAATAACCTCGACAATTCCCTTTGTCAAACCCATAGGCCGCGTTCAATTGCGTCAGCCATTCCGAATAGCTCTTGCCGCCCGGCAGCGATGCGCGCTCGCGCGCAATCTTCTCAACATAGCTGGTCGGGATACAGCGCATGATGGAATAGATGATGAGCGTGACGAAGAACAGGATCATGATGCTGATGAGCAATCTTGATGATATACTTCGACAATTCAATCCTTCCTCTCTTGTTTAATTTTTTCCAGAAGCCTGCCCTTTCCGCGTTCCCCTTTGATCCGGCTTTTTCGCTTGCAAACAAAATGCGGAAGGGCAAGCCTCTGTCATGGCTCAATCGTTGCGTCAAGGTTAATTTACAGTCTGAATTATTCATTTTTTTGTAAATACGCAATTACAGGCATGAGCCCATCTATGTTGCCAAAGACGGACTCATGCCGCAATTGCCATCTGACCGGAAACCTATCCGGCTGTTTTAAGTGGAGTGAAAAGCCTCAGAGCTTTTCTCTTTACTTCGCCATTTCCATGGTCTCCACGCCATTCAACCAGCCGTAGAAGGTGGTGATGTCGCCAAGGACGGTGTCCATGTTGATGCGCTCCGCAGAGAAGATGATGCAGTTCTGGCGCTGATAGACGGGGATTTCAACCGCCCAGTCGATGATCTTGTCCAGCGCAGCCTTGTAAACGGTCTTGCGGTAGGCCTGATCGTCGGAAGCACGGCCTTCCAGGATCAGCTGATCCAACTCGGCGTCAGCGATGTGGTAGTGGTTGGAGTCAGAGCCGCCCATGCCCACGATATTGCTGGAGTGGTAAACCTGGTACATATCGGGGTCGATGGTAGCGCCCCAAGCCGCGCACCACAGCTCCTGAGTGCCCGCGTCCATACGATCCCACAGCACGTTGGAATCGGACAGGTCGTTGACGATCAGGTTGATGCCGATGGTCTCGAAAGCCTGCTTGGCCAGGGTGCAGATCATGAAGGACGGTGGTCGCCGGTGCCATCCGCGGGGATCATCAGCTCGTACCGAGCTTCGCGCCCTCGGGAGCAGCGGTGGAACTTGCCGGTGGCCTCGTCAAAGCGTGTAGCCGGCAGCCTTCAGGTACTCAACAGCCGCATTAAGTGCCGCAGCCTGCTTGTCCTCGGAAGACATATCCGCGGTGAAGATGTCGGAGCCGTCCACAGCGGTGGAGAAGGGCAACCTTGTAATCCGCGTTGTCCGTCTTCTGGGGAGCAGCCCAGGAGGTGTTGGAGATCGGGTAGTTGATGACGGAAGCGCGCTCGCCATAGTAAGAGTCGATGGCGACCTCACGATAAGCGGCGATCACAGTAGCAAGAGCCTTTGCGCAGGTTCTGGAAGCTTCGGACGCGGGCTCGCCGCCAACGTTTACGGTTTCGGCGTTGATGCCGATGTAGCCGTAGCCCAGGTTGTCAACGGTATCGGTGACGATCTTATCGCCGTCCAATTCGCCGTTGCTGTTGTAGCCCTTGATCTCATCAACAGCAGTGCTGCTGAAGGGGAAGGATCGCCCAGGTCCAGGGTGCCGGTGCCGACGCCCGGGATCTTATCGGTGTCAGCGCCTCCTTGAACTGAACGTTCTTACGGATGGCGGAACGCCCTTTGAAGTAATTCTCGTTCGCCTCGAAGTAGACGATCTGTTGTCATACTTTGACGAACTTGTAGGGCCGGCGCCCAGAGGCTGGGTGGTCTTGCCTCCACCATGCCTGTCGGTCGCCGTAGGGGTGACCGAACTGGTTGTTGTCGTAGTCATACTGGAGCAGCATCGCCGTAGTAGCAGAGGAGCGATAGCGATGCCGCAGATGGAATAGATCGCGGAGCCTCGTAGCCCTCGGTGGTCACTTCCACCGTGTAATCGTCGACCTTCTTGACGCCGGCGATGTTCGGCACGCCTTCGCTGCCCATGGTCTCGTCCTTCGCAGCGAACTCAGCCATGAAGGCTTTCGGTGTCCGCAACGATGTCCGCCTTGACAGCGCGGATTCGCCCGCCGCGACATAAGCAGCGGCGTCGCCTTCGGCATTACTTGGCCTTGACTTCCGCCAGAACCTTCCGCGGTGGGAGTGGTGCCGCCCGCGATGTCCCAGGTCTTGCCGGTAGAAGCACCGGTCAGGGTGCCGTCCTTTGTAGGAACCGAAGCCCCACAGCGCCATGGCCAGCGCGTTCTTGCAGGCCGGCGTCGGCCGTAACTTCGTCAGCGGTCTTGCCGATGGTGGCTTCCGCCTGGTCGCCCGCGTAGTTGGCGGTGACGTAATCCACGATGCCCTGCGCATCCGCAGCCCAGTTCTCGTCAAGGGTCTTGAGGATCCAAGCGGTCTGGTCCGCATCCTGCCGGCCTTCGCCATCCTTCAGGACCGCGTTGAAGATCTTTCATACTTGGCGTAGACTTCGCTGGTGGTCTGGGTCAGGTAATCCTGCAGACCAACGATCTTATAGGAGGACAAAGTGGTGAGCTGACATAAGCCGGATCGCAGTAGACATAATAGGTGAAGATGATGTCATCCGCGGTCAGGCTCGCCGTCGGACCACTTCAGGTCCTCGCGCAGCTTCATGGTGTAGGTGGTGGTGCCGTCGTCATTCTTGACAACGGAAACATCCGCCGGGACCATTGTGAAGTAATCCGTGCCGTTGTAGCTGCGGGTGTCTCACCTCGATCGCGTTGTACACGATCGCGCCCTGGACGGTCGGTGGTCAGGGCTGATGAACGTCATGGAAACGACGTCCTGATCATAGGCGGTATCCGCATAGAAGGGGCTGAACTTCTCGGAGAAGGGGCTGTAACCCACAACCAGAGGAGTGTCGTTGCCTTCCTCAGCAGGCGCTTCGGTCGGTTCCCGCAGACCTCGGCAGGAGCCTCGGAGGGCGCGGCGGTCTTTCCACAGGCGCCTTCTGGCAGGCGGACAGCATCATCACGCCCATGCACAGAACCAGCACCAGCGCAAGCACGCGCGCCAGATTACGGTTTTTCATGGTGATTCCTCCTTATCAGAATCGGTTTTATTGTAAGGGCTCCGTTTTCGGAACCGTTACAAACGCTCATTTTTCCGCGGGCTGTTCATCGCCCCGGCGGATCTCGGTGACTTTCACCTTCCGCAGCAGCACGATTTGGCCGATCCCCGCCCCCAGCTGGAGCAGCAATATAACTGAACGAAGGCCAATTGAG
>VOFG01001774.1_pt1 | contig 23972 bp, 24 predicted proteins | sample 5384171 | NCBI WGS metagenome assembly VOFG01 (sample SAMN12384726, study PRJNA508395) | human gut metagenome | isolation source: healthy gut F | host: Homo sapiens | reverse complement strand
AATACAAGGAGAAATGACAATGTCGGTATATTGGTTGCAGTGCTCAACATCATGTATAACGTTAATTGAAATCCAGCATACGCTCTGATTGCCTAGACCTATAAGTAGAGAGGCTATCCACTTTGTAGATTCACCATATGTAAATGACATCACAAACATTGCCACAAAAAAACACTATTGAGTATATAACTGCATACTTAACAACCCGCTTCCACATAAGCATAGCAATGTTAAAACGACCCGAAGTTCTGACTGCCACATACATATTGCTTGCAATATCTGTTTCAGATGAAATAATAAGCAGGAACACTGGGACATAAACCGGTGAAAAATAACACCTGATTATACACTTCGTAATAGTAGTATGTGTAATCATTATCAGCACACAAAAAAATCTTAATACCATCAAAATTATTATTATAAAAAATAAAGAATAGCTTTAATCCTATGGTTTATCATAAGATACAATCTCCTTTTTAACTCCTCGCCTGATAATAAATATTGCAACTGCTATCTGAAATATAATATAAAAGAAAATCATATATATACTTCCGTAACGATTCACCTGTTACACTGGTATTTATCATATCTGCCCAGTTATATGACATAGGATCCGCAAATGTATTTGCTATTAGGGTACCAAACAAGATGTATACATAATAGTATACTGTTGATGAAAGCATAAGCAGATAGCGGTTAATTCTTTTTATAAAAGTCATCGAAAAAGCGAAAAGTGACGATGACACTGCAAACAAACAGCGTATAAATCCAAAATATAATATTAAGGTACGGATAAGCACCTTCAAAGCCGCATAATATTCTGTATCTGTCGTGCATCATAAGACTTCTGAAAGACACATCTGTGCTGTAATGACCCTGCAAAGGAAATGCGATAATCGAAAGCATGATGCTTTATTGTGACTGCAATTCCCCATAGTGACAAAGACCACCGTACTTGAAGCCAGAACCTTATTTTTGATATAACTGCTGTAGGAAATCCTTGTTGCTATATAATTTGTAATCCCAGTCTTAAGTTCCGTATAATAAACATCTGCAACCATAATGCTTGCAACCGGAGGAAGCAGAGTCGAAAAAAAAACGGCATCTGTAAAATTGTAACAGTAGTAATTTCTAAGCACTGTAAGTTCCCTATGCCGACGGTATCTGTGAAATCGGTTTGCCCTGTAGATTATCACAGGCAATATAAAAGTTTAAAAATACTGCAAAAATATTATTATTGCTTTGCAACATAAAACTCATTACGCCTTACTATCTTTTTTACTTCTTCAATAAACATTGTGCCTTTCCTTTTCCCCTCATCTGTATTAAACATCATAATTTAAAAAGGTTCAGGGATTGTCAGTCCCCTGTTAATCTCTAATTAAACCATACTTCACCTGAAACCTTGTCTTTAACAAATTGGGTGCTTGTATTATTCTCAGCTCTTAATTGAACCATTGTTCCCTTTACATATGCTGTTTGATATTCAATCCTTTTTTCTCCTGTTGTAGTAAAAAAGGTAACGTCTCCTGTTTTATGTTTCCATTCTCCGTTAACTTTTGATCTAAACCAGCAGTTAACTCCACTGAGCCTCCTCCTATCTTTTTGTGATTTCAACTTTCCCATAGTCTCTATCAGTACTCTTCTCTGCTGTTGCTAAAGTTACATTATCACATACGTGTGGTAATGCTACATTAACAAAAGGTCTTGAATTTTCATATTTACTTGCCGCATAAGAAGTAGCAGGTATTAACGCTACAAAAGTGAAAATATAATCAAGAGACAAGTAACTTGCTTTTTATTTTTAATACTAATCATTTTTTTCTTCCTCTCCATTGCTTTTCTTCTGTTTTTCATATAGTATTAACTTATGTTTAGAGTTTTTCATAAGTTGTTTATTTACCTAGCCTGGTGATATATTGATTTTGAAAAACTCTTTTTTCATCCTCGCATAGCCATCACTCCTCTCTTGTAATTATTTAGTTCTACATACTAGATGCAATTTCCTTGTAATAGTTTCAGAATTTCTGAAATTTTTTATAATTTTTATTTTTTATCCCTCCGTACCCCCATAATACAGCTATAATTCAAGGGATAACTCATTGCTTTACATTCATCTCTACAGTTTCCCTCTATCGTATAAACTCTACCTTGTTCAGACTTTTTAACTATTCCTGTATGATCCGAAATCCCATCGTCATCCCAATCATAGAATATAATCATACCCGGCTTTGGTACTATATTTGAGTTGTACCACCTTTTTGCTGTATGAACCAGTTTATCCCGTCAGGGCAATATGCGTATCTGGGAAGCTGTCCTGTTTCAAGATAACCTGCCTTATCAGCACACCAGCTTACAAAACACGCACACCAGTCTACACGATTATTAAATCCATACCAGCTCCAGTACGGTCTTCCGCCTTTGTTTCCAATCTGCGACTCTGCTATCGCTACAATAGCGGTGTCATCAGTTATATCAATCTCAACATCATCACTGTCAGCACTCCATAGAATGCCATAAAAGCACATAAGGGTACAATTACAGCTATAACGGCAAGCATCATACCACTGCATGCGGCAAGCACAGATACTGCCTGCTTTATCCCTTTTGCTGTTTTAACAAACCTTTTCCAAACGATTTGCTTTCCTTTATCTTAAAAGGCTCTCAAAATCCCCTGGCGCTTTTTTTTCTCAAGTACAGAGGATATATGTTTTTTCCTTTTTCAGTTCTTCGCCTGTTTTGCAACTGTCCTGACATCCCTGCCTTTTTCTTTTTGACTGATAGGCCTGTCTTATCTCGTTTTTAATTTCACTTCTTCATTTATATTCTCTGCATTTGCTACGCGCTCTGTGCCGCTTTAATAGAAGCAACCTGATTGATGCGGTTTTTCTCGCTGTTTCTTAAAAAACAGTTTTTCCCCCTGTTCTCGTATCTGTTTTTTCCCTATAGCAGTCGTTTTTAACATTCCCTCTTTCATATTCTTCTCAGCATAAGAGGAAGGTGACGTGCCTTCCTCCTGCTTTTTTGCTTTATTCATTTTGATTATATTTTCTTTTGTTTTAAGTGCGGCATATTTCTTTTTTCTTTTAATCATATTCTTTTCCAAGTACTTCACCTTCTCCCGGTTTTTGTCGTCATCAGGCTATACAGCCTTGTATCTCTTGGGGAATCTGTTTTCAAAAAGGAACGAGACTGCTTTCTACTTTAAGCAGTCCGCTTCCCGCATCAACATCAGTTATATATAAAGCTGTGTTTCTGATATATTAAGCGACTTTTGCAAGCTCATCTCCCTGGTTTCTTTGCCTGATTAAAGCATTACTACAAACTCTGAATTTGACAGCATTGTTCTTGCTATATGTGACTGGAGCAGATCCTCAACATCCTGCGTTATGCCTGTGCAGAACGCTCCATACTTACGAACACGCTTCCATAACTTAAACAGAAACTGTGCGGAATACTCGTGCATAAACAGCAGATATATCTCATCTATAAAAATAAAGGTCTGTCTTCCCTTTCGTCTGTTAGAAGTAATTCTGTTTATTATACTGTCAAGTATTACAAGCATTCCTACAGGTCGCAACTGCTCTCCCAGCTCAAGAATGTCAACATATAAGGCGGTTTTCTGTATCTACGTTGGTTTGCTTTGCAAATGTGTTAAGGCTTCCTTTAGTAAACAGTTCAAGCTCAAGAGCCAGCGATTTAGCTTCCTCCTCAGGCTGTTTAAGAGTTCATCACGGAAGTCCTGAAGAGTGGGCGGTACTCCCCTGATAATTACCCTGCTGATAATACCTGTATACACTTTCTGTACATCGGTCTATTATTGACGGTGCTGTCCTTTTGTGAATTTATGGCCGGCTATAATCTGTTCACACAGGGACTGGAGAAATTGAGATTTCTCAATAATAGGATTTATTTCCCCCATAGTCTTTGGTAAGGTCCATAGCATTTATATGATTTTCACTCACAGCAGATATCTCTATAACCTCTCTCCCATCGCCTTTATGAGAGGGCATATTCTCTTTCCGGGTCAATAACAACTATGTCTGCATCGGTAGAAAGCATATAGTTTGTGATTTCGCATTTGGCGGCAAATGATTTTCCGCCGCCTGATACCCCAAGTATAAAGGAATTACCATTGAGAAGTCCGCCTTCTGTCCGCAAGTATCATATTTTTTGCTTATAACATTGTTTCCGTAGTATATACCTTTTTGATGATTAATTTCCCTGAACACGGAAAGGCATAAATACTGCAAGAGACCTGTTGTAAGTGTTCTGTATATATCTATCTTTGCATTTCCTGCGGGCAGTACTGTGTTCAAACCATCAAAATCGCCGCCACTTCATAATAGCAATCTGACACAGCCTTTCTCCCCCATTGCAATTACCGCCTTAGTATCCTGATTCAATTTTTCTATTGAATCTGCTGTATGTACAAGCGTCATTACCGACAGCATCATTCTCTGGTCGCGATTTGACAGGTCATCAAGAAATTCTCTTAATTCTGTTCTCTGAAGCCAAGTTCGTATGAACCTCTGCCGAAAAGTTATTATTGGTATTTTGTTTCCTCTGCCAGTTTGCAATATTTGTTTCCGCACCAAGCAGTCTGCTCTCTATTTCCTTTTTTTACGGCCTCCCCTGTAGATACAGGGATCACGTCTACGGAAAGCATCATATCCCTTGCACCTGTTTGTCAGTTCTGTTACCAAGTCATCTTTAATAAAATTGGCATATTCCTTCCAGAAACAGCACTCTTGCATAGCGTTCTCCCATTTTAATATAATCTTTCTCAACCTCCATATAGTCCGGACAGATATAGTCTTTGAAGCTGTGCCCTTTTTTCGATTTTCACTTATATCAAAGCAGAAAACATTTTTTCTTCTCCCGCTCTGTAAAAATCATAAAAAAATCCTGAGTCTTTCCACCGCATTAAGTTCACTGCTCTTTGAGCCAAGCTTATTAATCTGAATAGCGAGTTCTGCACCAAAACGATTAAAATATATTCTGGCATCTTCTATACTTTTTTCTGTGATTGTAACAGTTATATACTTTTCCTGAATTATAGAGTGCCTCCTGCAGGCCTTATCCGCAAGCATTCTGTTATATTCTTTTTTCTGTATATATCAAGACCATCTTCTTTTTCATCAATCAGTATTCTGCTTTCAAAGTCATTTTTTGTTTAGTCTGCGGTTATTAATTGTAATTTTAGTTGTTGCATTACTGTCCAGCGAATTAAGCAATGCACTGTACCTTGCAAATATAGTCTCCTTATCTTCCTCAGATGCAACCTGATAATTGATATCCTCAAATCTGTAGGTTCTGCTGTACCTGTTGTTTCCTCACGTCAAAGATGCCGTCATCATAAATAACCTTTTACCGGTATAGCTTCCTGCACACTTTTCGGCAAATTTTTGTTTTCTATTTCTATTCTTTTTTTCAGCATTTATCTCTCCCTTATCCTTATTAACACAAAGCTCTTTATATAAATTCTGCGGTTTATATGTAAGTCTGCTCGGCGTAAGCGAGTTTTGACTTTATTACTGCCCATAAAAGCTTTCTGCCGGCATTCTGTTATATCTGACAAACCTCCAATGCACACGGAAGCATTCCCAGTATGCACGCCCACGTTATTGCTTCTGTTCCGATGTCGCTTCTCAATAAAAAGTAGATGCCTACCGAAACTAAAACCCTGATTAATGAAAAAAAGGAACTGCCTGAGTGACAGCCCCCAGAACATTCCCTCTTTGTAATCTCTTATTTCTTTGTTTATTTTAATCTCCATTACAGACCCATCATCTCCTTTTTACTATTCTGTCTGCCATTTTTACTGTTCCTACAAGTATAAGCATATTAAAAAACAAGCCTCCTATAACTCCATACCATTGTTACTACTGCCGCATCAGGATCAACCGCCGGTGGAGATGCGGCAAACAAGGAAAATATGATACACGCAAGTATTATAATTGGTCCCTCCATACATACCGCCGCATACTGACTTCATAAACGATATACCTATTTGCTGTGTAGGCTCTCCCGCAAAAGCGGCAAAGGGGTATGGGTGCAATTGCCGCATACATATACAGCTTAAAAATCTTCCGTATACAGTCATTATGATAATAAACGACAGTACGGTAATAAAAAATTTTGCCTATGATAGTTACTGCCCAAAGCGGAATACTTTCAAAAAATCCACAGTCTTCAATAGCTGTTACCATTGCATCAGGCAAGCTCATACCAGCTGCTTTGCACTCCTATTCCGGTGTTCTCATTATTGTTCCTACTACCCCTGTAATATCTCAAAGATTACAAGCATCAGTTCAAGTCCATATGTTACAACTGCTTTTGCAATCACAAACCGGATAAAAAGCTTCAATGCGTGTTCAAATTTTTAACTTCTGCGAAGCTGTTGCAGGTCTTAACAACGCCTACAACAAAAAAAAAGAGCACCAAAGAGGCTACACCTATCGCCTGCAATGCTCCATGTATATCTACTATTACTCTCAGATAACCACCGCCTTTAAAATGTTCAGGGGTCTTCGGTAAGTAGTGTCCATATTTCAGCCAGTTTTTCATTCCACGTGGAAAGTGCATTCTGGAGGTTTTGAACTACCCAGTTATCAGACATGTTTTTTAAACTTCCTTTCTTCTATTATTTCTGAGTAATTTTAATTACATTTTAACTGTTGATATTTTTTCATAATCTGTATATAATATTAGTAGGAAATCCTACTTTTCATACTTGAGAGGAGGTGAAATTATGTTAACCAATACATTAGTTGATAACGCCAAAGTTATGGCGAAGGTCAGGTCACGATTCCAAAAGATATTAGAGAAATATTAGGAATATCAGTGGCGATCGTATTGCTTTTATCGCTGAAGGCAATGTTGTTCGTATAGTCAATTCCGCAGTTTACGCTATGCAGGTTCTACAAAAATGACATGGCAGGTGAAGCAGAGCGTACAGGCCTTAATAATGAAGAAGATGTTATTGCTTTAGTAAAAGAGCTTCGAAATGAGGGATGAAAAAACTAGGAAATTCTAATCGATACAAACGTTCTGATTTCTGCCGCATTAAATCCTAACAGCACCCATTTCAAGCTTACGTTAAAGCTTCTTCCCTTTCCCAATCACGGTTTAATCTGTGAACAGAATGTGGAAGAACTCGTGCGAATATTTAAAAGAAATTTCCACACAGACTCGCCTCACTGGATAAATTTTATCACTTTAATAACGCTTGAATTAATACCTGTTCCTACTAATGAAAATGCTGTAGAAATAAAAATCAGAGATGTCAATGATCGCCCAATCCTCGGGTGCTATCGAAGCTAAAGCCGATATCCTGCTCACCGGAGAAAAGATTTTCTTGAGTCCGTTTAGAGTCCCTGCAATTATGACACCTGCTGACTTTACATTTCTAATTATAAATACGCGGTAATGAATGAACTATCATTACCGTTTTTATTTTCCCAACTCTATCCAGTAATTAGGTTTAAAATTTCCCTTAGTAAATGTAATAATAACTCCTCACGGAGTTAAAATCATTGGCTCTCTTTATGGGTCATGCGATTTCATCAGAAAGCCCCACCTGCATTATTCAAGGCCTAAAGTATTATTCAATTGTCTGAATTAAGCTGAATACAAAATTCGACAAATTATTTACTGCGGATAATGGGTCACCCGCAGCTGAAGCATATCTGTGGTATAAAAATAACTGATACAATTGATGCTATAATCAGGTATCTTACATATAGTTTTTTAATTTCTGTTTTTTCTATCATTTTAAGTCTCCTTATCTTCTTCATACTGCTCCAGTTCTTCATCTGTATAAATCTCACAGCCACCGATGTCTAAAAGATAATTTCATCTACCTCCTCATATTCTGTTCCATAACTTATACTGATAGTTCCTGTGGCTTCCGTTACCTCTCCATGCTCATATTCTTCCGCTTTCCCATCAGTACGGTTTTATTAATATTCGGGTGCTTTAATATATCATACTTTAAATCGTTTTGACAGGCCTTTCACCTCGGATGAATAAAAGCGCATACATATATTGTCAAGCATTCTCACTTCATCCCGGGAGTCATAAAAGTTCTCTCCCTGTTATCTGATAGTTGGTAGAATAGTTTCCGTTTTCTGCCTGTTGACTTGCCAAAGGTATTAAGGTCTATAGTTTCTTTTCCCCAGCAATTCAGAAACATATTTATGTGTTGACTGTTCATTGCCCCGAAGATACAGGAATGTATCGCAATTACCAACAATGCTCTCCCACTGTTTTCAAACAGAACCTTAAGCTGTGCCATATTCTGCAATATAATCGACACTGAAACCCCTCTGGATCGCATTACAGATAAAATTTTATCAAAAAAATCATCCGGAAGGCTGACATTAGTGACATACGCATAAAGATGACATCACCGCAAAAGAAAAGTGCCACCCACATAGAATGACACTTTTTACCGGCTGAAAAAAATTATGCCGAAACGGCTTCATCGCTCTGCATTTCTTCCTTAACGGCGGCAATTCTTTTTCCATCTTTGCGTTCTCACGCTTCTTTGCGGCAGTCAACACCTCGCCGGACTTGTAGTAGGTGGTAGAGCCGTAATCCACCAGCTTTACCACGCCGATATAACGGTAATATACATCAATCTGCTGTCGCATAACGCCGTCAACAGCTCTCGGCTCATACACCATAATTTTATCCACCAACATATTGAGAATTTCAGGCGTCAGTTCGGAAATGTCTCCGTAACGCTCCAAAGAGGTCTGCAAACTGCTCTGCATCACTGCGGATTTCACGCACAGCGGCGGTTTCACTTTCCAGCTTTCCTTTTTCGGCAAGTATGCTTTCCTGTTCCTGCTGATATTTATTGAGCAGACGGACAAAGTTGGTTTCATTGATTTTCCCCGAAATATTGTCCTCGTACAGCTTGTCAACAAGGCGGTTGACCTCCTCAATACGCTTGCAGACTCGCTTGTACTGTGCGTCTTTCGTGTTCAGAGCCTTGCCCTCGTTTTTGCCTTATTCTTTTATCAGCAGGTCAATCAGTTTTGCCTTATCCTTTTTGACGGCAGAAAAATAATTCCTGTATATCGGCAAGCATTGCCGCCGTTAAATCCTCCTCAAAAATTTTTGTGTTGGGTGCATTTATGACTTCCCGTAGGTGGCATAGGTTCCGCATACATAAATCATATGGGAACTGTTGGAGCCATTTCCTGCGGCTTAGTGCCTTTCCGCAGTCAGCGCATTTAATAAGCCCGGAAAAGATATTCAAATCGTCCTTCAGCGTTTCCTTGTATTCTGCGCTTAACGGCAACCAGCTCGTTTGCTCTTTCCCAGTCTCTCTTGATACAATAGGCTCATGGGTGTTTTCTACCGTAATCCAGTCGGCTTCATCTGTCTTAAAGTGTTTTTTGTCTTGAAAACCGTATCAGTTTGCAGAGAACACGGTCGCGCCGCAGTACACACGGTTTCGAATCAAAGGCAAGAAGCGTATCGGGTCTCCGGTATACTTGGATTCTTCATCCCGAGGCTTATATGGGTTGTCCTCAATGCCCCCGATGTGCATATACCAGGACGGCACCAGCACTTTGGTTTCCACTCAGATAATCACGGATACGGTGATTGCCCCAGCCCTTCAACACAAAGGTCGTAAATCTTAACCACCACCGGTGCGGTTTCCGGGTCAGGGATTGAATGATTGTGATCGTCCGGGTCTTTGAGATATCCAAACGGCGCAGTTTTGGAATATTACTTTCCGTCTTTCGCTCTGGAACGGAAGGCGGCTTTCAGCGAAGTATCACGGCTGTAAAACTCGTTGATTACATTTTCAGTGCCGCATAGTCGGTGCTGGCCTTGACTGTTCAGGGTATCAATTCCGTCATTTAATGCGATAAAGCGCACTTTTTGGACGGAAAATACAATTCTGATACTGCCCGACAACAATATGGTCACGACCGAAACGGCTTAAATCGCCCAACAACTACCACACCGATTTTACCGGTTGCAACATCATCAATCATTCGCTGAAAGTCAGGTCTGTCAAAGTTGAAACCCGAATACCGTCATCACATAAATCTCGTAGGGGTATCAGTCCGTTCTCCTGTGCGCCTAGCGCACGAGCATGGATTTTGCGTTTCAATGGACAGGCTCTCACCCTGTCTTTCATCGTCCTTGGAAAGTCTGCAATAAAGGGCTGTTTTCTTAATTTTGCTGTGTCATCTTCTTTTTTTCCTCCCAAATCATCTTTATACTGTCATTGTAGTGCTGTTTTTTACGGTTTGCGAATGTGCCGTCTGATGACTTCGCTGTGCTTTGCTCTGAAAAACCAGCCGTAAACCTCCGCAATCTCCTCAAGCGGCTTTTCACCCAGCAGATTCGCTGAATATCTATTATTGGTCTGTTGCTGTTTCTGTTCATCTTAAAACCTCCTTTACAATAATCAGCCGTTATCGGCTGTCTCTGTTTCTTTTGTCTTCAGGTAAAGCGCATAATGTTCCAATGCCTTTACGATATAATCTTCCATCTGCTTGTAGGTGGTGTTCGGCAAATATTGCCGGACTCTGTCGGTCGGTATCTTCAAAACCTCCACCTGATTGCCCTTGACCTCCGGTCATAATCTCGAATATCTTATCCATTGTCAGCAATCCGTCATTACTCAGCTTTCGCATTCTGACCGACTGAGAAAGTGAGGGGGTGCAGTCCTCGCTTTCTATGGTTTCGATTAAGTTCCTTTGTTCTTCAGGCAGTAAATGGAAAGCTCCACAGCAAGGAGTCAGGGCAATGCGCCCCTCGTCAACCAAGTCAAGCAATGGCTTTTCCAAAAAAAAGGTCAGTCGGATATATCTCTGTACCTGTGTTTTACTGTCCAAAGAAAGAAGAAGAATCGGCAAGCGCCCTGAACGGAGGTTAACTTCTGACCAACTTGGTCAGAAGTCCGCCTGATGTTTCATTGCCTCCAGCTTCATCTTGTAGGCAAATCCTTTTCGGAGGTAACAGTCCCTCACGATGAAGATGGAATCCACCATAAAGATGACCGCTTCATCTCTGGAAAGTTCACGGATAATGGCAAAGGACTTTGTCGGTCCCTGCCATTTTGCACACATAAATTCTTCTATGCCCCGACAGAATTTCATATTCCTTACCTTTCGGGCGTACCACTATCGGTATCAGCACACCGCTTTCCTTTATGCTGTCAATCAGCATTTCCATATCAGGAATATCCTGTATCTTGAACGGATAATTCTCAAAGGGTACACAGTCAACGACCTGATTTCTGTAACATTCATTTATCTTTCCCATCCTTTCGATTTGCGTTTTCTCGCTTCTTTTTTCCTGCTGTGCCATCTGCTGAAGTACTTCCGGCGGTATTTTTGAAATCACCTTTTCCAGCTCCTTCTGCTTTTGGTTCAGCTCATAAATTTTTCGGTTTGCCTGTTTGAGTTCCAGTTCGTGCTCGTAATTGATACTGCGGTATTGAATTGCTGTCACGCTCACTGAACAGTTCTCGTTCCAGATAGGCGATGTGCTTATCCGTGCTTTGAAGCTGCACCTTGAGGTTGAGCCATCTCCGGCGCATACCTGCCGAGAAGGGAAATGGCAGCGTCCTTCTTCTTTGCGTTGTTCACAAGCCCGATGTCATTGATTGCACCGCATATCTCCCGTAATGGTCGTAAAGCTCGCCGGCAACCTTAAACATAAAGGGTGGTATGTGCTTTCTGTGGGATACCTTGCCGGTGTGCCTCTTGTGATGTCGGTATATTTTTTCGTGCATATATTCGTAGAATTTATCCTGCCAGCCCACAAGCCCTTTCGGTCCTCCGATAATATCCTTTAGAGGACAATCTGCCCTTATCCGTTATCGGAACAAAGCAAAGATGCATATGGGGAGTTGCCTCGTCCAAATGCACAACTGCCGAGATGATGTTCTCTTTTTGAAGTTGTTTTTCAAAGAAACGGTAGGCATAATCAAAGTATTCTCTGTTCCTCAACGGATTTCCCTTTCAGCCAGTCGGTTCCGCTCCGAAACAGTCCTGAAACAGTTGTCCTTTCTTCTGCTTGCTCCGACTTCTTCAATCCTGTTCAGCACTGCCTTTAGGTACTCCTTGCCGTAGGCTCGACAATGTGATAGTTCAGGTGCGTCCTCGAAGGGTCAATATCGGGATTGCTTTTATACTCGGCTTTCAGTCGTTCGTGATGATTGCATATCCTGCCGACAGCGCCGAGCTTGCGTTTTCTATGCGCATAATCGCGTAATTTGCCATAGGCATTTCTCTCCTATCGTTTGATTTTCAAGGAAGTAATAATTCAGAATGTATCGTTGAATTATCTTCCTCTGTATCATTTTGCAGAGAACGGAGAGATTTGTTGATACACAGCAAAGCACCTTCTGCCGCCTTTTCGAAGTCTTTTTTGCTCGCCGTCCTTTGCGGCTCGTAAACAATCCTGGGTGTTGTTGTCCGTGATATTTTGCTCGCCATATCCGGCGGCTCGCAAAAATCACTGCCAAACCGAACGGAAACCGTGCGTTTTCCGTTCCCGGTGCATTGCAGTGTAACCCACTACACCTTGCAAGCAGGTGGTGGGCAAGGCGTTCCCCTTGACTCCTTTAAAAGGGCAGTTCCTCACAGCTTTTTGTGTCTTTATCCGTCACGAAATCCTGCTCGTCCTGCCCTCCGGCAACAACCAAAACCACTGCACGCCCTGTTTCACGGAGCGTATACCCAGCAGTGCTTTTGCTTTTTTACCATGCAATCGCTGACCCCCGCCTTTCAGATGACGCATCACTTCGCTCTGCGGCTTTGGCTGGTGTCATGAGTAAAGCGGGACAGCATTTTGCTTTCTGCATTTGCTCATCTGGTCTGCCGACCCCCGCAAAAAATACATTGCCCAAAAACTTCATCTGCTGTCCTTGCGGTTTCTCCAGCCGGTGAATACCGCCCTCGTCAACCGAAAAGAGAATGGCATTTCCTGTCGGGGCAAAGGTTGCTTTTTACCTGCGCCAGTATTCGCTCATCAGGGCGTTCCTTATCGGTTCTGCCGACGAGCAGAACGGCTTGCCGCACCCACAATATCCACCGAACCAACGCCACGGTTCAGTGCTTTTCTGCCCGATTGCCTTGTTCATATGATGAACAATGACAATCGCACAGCCCCCTGTTCCTTTGCGATGTCAATCAGCGGTCGAAACTGTCTGCGGACTTTATTTGCGGAATTGATTGAGGTTGACTCCCCGATATATGCGGATAAGGGGTCAAGAACGATGAGCTTTGCCTTTGTCTGTCGGATAGCTTCCAGCAGTCGCTCGTCGGAAAAGCTCAGATACTGTTCCTTCTCATTGATGAACAGCAGCCTGTCCGTATCGCCGTCTGCGGCAATAAAGCGGGGGAACGATAGTATCGTCTGCATCGTCCTCTGTGGACTGGTAAATGACATTGACCGGTTCTGCACCCTCGCCGTCGGTAAAGGGCATTGGCTCGCCCCTTGTCAGCATTGCGGCAAGCTTCAGAATCAAGGTGCTTTTGCCGTCACCGGCGTCGCCCTTGCAAGACCGTGACCTACCATAAGGAATATACGGATACCATAGCCATTCCACGCCCTTAACCTGAACCTCGCTTTTTGCCTTTGTAATCTCAAGCTTCATTTTTTCGTTTTCTCTCTTTCAAAAAATTTCGGGCATTCGATTACCAGCACCCGAAAGCTCTGCTTGCAGTCGTTCTGACACTTCCTGCAAAGCTAGTTATAGGTGATACGGTTTCTCTCATTTAGAAACAGCGCCCATTCCTGTTTCCGCTTTTTACTCATCGTGGCACTTTCACCACCTCCCATAGTTTTCAACCCAAGCCGCAAGGCGTGGGTATGTAACCGCCGCTTTACCCGATTATGGAAATGCATTAAAGTTCCGATATCAAAATGTAGGAATTTAAGCATTTTCAGGTAGCATTTTTTAATATAATTGTGTCACTGAACGAAGGAGGATTTTGTTGTGAGAGGTGACATAAAAGATAAAATTGAATTCTTAGGAAAGGAGAATCTAGATTTGTGCAATAAAACTGAACTAGCTCGGCGATTTGACTGTGATCCACGAACCATTGACAGATATATTAAGATTTCCAAAGGCGAAATTCTTCCAAAGACAAGCAGACGAGTTTACACTTCAAAGCTTGATGATTACAAAGAGATTATCATTGATAAAGTTGACAAGTTTGGGTGTACGGCTATGTCTGTTTACAAATTCATTCAAGGTAAGGGATACAGTGGCAAATACAGCATTGTTGCCGATTTTGTGAGGCAAAGCATAAGGCTACTGAAACAAAGAAAGCAACTATTCGTTATGAGACAAATCCAGGTCTTCAGGCACAGGTTGACTGGAAAGAAGACATGAAACTTGTTAATCGCAAAGGTGAAGTGTACGTCGTAAACATTTTTCTAATGTGTTCTGGGTTATTCCAGATACAAGTATCTTGCAATAACCTCGGATCGATCACAGGAAACACTATTTGATTGCATGACCTCTGCATTTAAGCATTTTGGAGGTGTACCACGAGAAATTCTGTTTGATAACATGAAGACTGTAGTTGACCAGTCTCGAAGTTCTTTTTACCAGAACCGTATTTAATCAGAAGTTTGAATACTACGCAAAGGATATCGGATTCAAGCCTGTTGCATGTCAGCCATACAGACCTCAAACAAAAGGAAAAGTAGAGGCAATGGCAAAGTTAGTGGAGCGTTTAAGGGCATACAATGAGGAATTTTACACATGGAATGACCTTGTTAACATCAGTAGGAATTTCATGGATGATATCAATGAGGATGTTTCTCGGGGCTCCGGACTCATTCCAGCAGAAGAACTCAAAGAAAAAGAGTATTTTCTGCCACTTCCATACATTTCTGTTCTCGAAAAGTACATCTCCCGCCAAGAAGATTCAAAAACTTATCTCGTTAACAGAGAATCAATGATTCGGTATGAAGGACGAAAATACTCTGTACCTACACGTTACATAGGTAAAGAATGACCGTCAATGTTCATGACGGAAATCTTGAAATATATTATAGCGGTAAACTGGTAGTTTGTCACGTTATCAGTGATAAAATGTTCAATTACACTGTAGGTACAGCTTGCGACATTCTAAAAAGTGATGCCATGAAGCACAAAACTGATGAAGAAATTATGGCATTTGTACAAGAAAATCTACTAAGTATGGATAAATGAACAGGAGGATTGTAATATGTATACACAGTTAGTGAATAATCTTGACGAGCTTGGCTTTACAGATGTTGAACCATATCTCTCAGAATATCTGACAACGGCAACAAAGGATGGAATCAGTTTGCAAGAAGCTCTATACGAAATATCAAAGCGTGAGATATCACTTAGAAATCAAAGGGCGGCTCAGATTCAGGTGAGCGTATCGCATTTTCCGTATATCAAAACTATTGACGAATTTGATTTTCATTTCCAGAATACAGTCAGCAGAACAGAAATCAAAGATCTTGCAACACTTAGATTTATTGAGAACAAGGAAAATATATTGTTTTATGGAACTCCGGGAACGGGTAAAACACACCTTGCCACAGCAATAGGAATTGAGGCAACAAGGAAAAGGAACATTACGTATTTCATCACCTGTCATGATTTGATACAGACTCTTAGAAAGGCTCATGATGAAAACAGATTAGAATCCAGACTCAAGCATTTTTCAAAATACAAGCTTCTAATCATTGATGAAATCGGATATCTTCCAGTAGACAAGACTGGGGCAAATCTGTTGTTCCAGTTAATTGCGAAGCGATATGAACATAATTCAACAATTATCACAACCAACCAACCGTTCAGTAAATGGGGCGATGTATTCTCAGATTCAATGCTTGCCAATGCAATCCTTGACCGACTGCTCCATCATTCTCATGTTCTGAAAATGGTGGGTCCTTCATACAGGACAAAAGACTATTACGATTTACTGGATTCGAGAGCAAAATCAATCTCGTTAGAAAACTACATTTTCATTTCGGAAGAACATAGTCTCCACCATTCAGCGTCCTGCTTGTCCGTAGGTTTCGTTGCAGTAATTTTTAGATACCTCCGAGTTCTTTTCATCTATGATATGTATTGATACCCGTTTTTCAGATTCCATAAAAAATCCCACCTGTCGAGATACATTGTACCGATAGGAGGATGTGTGCGAAACGTGCGCCGCACACTTGATTGATGTTATGTTATCTTACTCTTTTTCTTTTGCTGTATACAGCGGTTCCGGCTAACCCGAACACGCTTGCCGCCAACAGTGCAATCCACAATGCCATACGGCTGTTATCTCCGGTCTGCGGTGAATCCCGTATCGTTATCTACTGCCGTTTAGCCTTAACGGTAAATGTAGTTGTCTTGTGCCGTTTGTCGATACAATACCGATTGTATGCTCGCCGACAGAAAGCGTAGCTACATAGTCAGCCTTTAAAGGTTACAACCGTACTGCCTTCTTTAACAGTATAATACTTTTTCATCAAGGGTTTTACCGTCAAGCTCCACCCGGATAAAATCACTGAATGCCGCATTGGATGTGAAAGACAATTCCTGTTTTCACCTGCTACTATGCTTTGTCCTTTACCCATCCCCACGATTTCAGGCGGGAGCGTTGCTATTGTACTTTCCTTTCACTGAGATTATAATACGGACTGCCGCCCGTGGTAAAGGTTATCAAAACGTTTTACATCGGCTGAAAGCAGTTCCATACTGCCGTCGGTTTTCAGGAGAATAGACAATGGTTTTGGTAGAGTGTTTCCCGGCTTCATTGTCACCGATATGCCTTTTGGCATTTGTTATGTTGCCGTTATTTTCAAGATAATAGATATGGTACGCCCAGGAGTTTTCACTTTGCCGTCTGTTACGCTGTTGATCCAATCAAGAGCCTTTTATCCGTGATAGGATCAATCACAAGCTGACCTTTGGTTTTGTCCGCATCACTTCTTATCCCGACTTCCGTGCCGTCCGGCAGGGTAGCCGAGCCATCGCCGTCCTCATCTGTCGGGACTGTGTTCCAATACATCTCACATACTACATACACCGATGAACTCAATGTCTTACACAATGTCCACAGGCGTATAAGTTTGGGCTAATTCCATCCCTACTATATATTTTGTTTATGCTACTTCACGAAGCAGGCGTAATCCTTCGTTTAGAATATTGATAGCAGCGTTTTGGTCACGGTTTATTGTAAGACCACAATCACATACCATTTTGCGGTTAGCTAAAGCCTTCATCTCCGGATGCAATGTACCGCAACAATGGCAGATTTGTGATGATGGATACCACTTATCTACTTTTACGAGATACTTATTTCTATCAGACAGCTTATACTCAAGCATAGATAGGAACATTCCATATCCGTTATCCAGAGTCGCTTTGCCGTTACCGAAACCTTTATTAGACATAGAACGCATATTTAAGGATTCCACACAAACAACATCATACTGATTGGCTATCTCAGTAGATAGTTTATGTAGATTATCTAAACGTTGATTTGCAATATGTTTATGAATTTTGTTTACTTTGCGGAGTTGCTTAATATAGTTATTAGATTTATCTTCATGCTTTTTAGAGCCTTGCATACGAGACAGTCTGCGCTGTTCTTTAGCAAGTTTATCATGACTCTCACGGTAATACTTATGATTAGTGCCTACATTGCCGTTACTGTCCACATATAAGCCATCAGAAGCATAATCTAATCCAATGGCGTTAGTTTTATCCGCTATATAAGTGTTTTCAACTTTATCAAACTCAAAAAAAAAAAAGAACAGAAATATAATACCTGCCATCTGATTCCTGTGATACAGTAGCAGATTTGATAATCCAATTATCATCGGGAATACGATGAATAACAGCCTTCACCTTACCAACTTTAGGGAGCCTGATATATCTTTTGTCCAGAATAGCTACTGTGCCCTTTTTGATTATTTGTAGTGTAAGACTTACGACTATGCTTTGCAGATTTGAACTTAGGGAATCCGTTTTTCTTTTTTGCGGATTTACTAAATGTATTACGGAATGTCTTTCCTGCAAATCCATCTGTTTATTAGCAAGCGCAAGACTGTCTACTTCTTTAAGATAAGGATAATCCTTCTTGTATTTAGCAGGTGTTACAGTAGGGAATTTCCCGGTTGCTTTATAACCCTCAATCTTATCATTAAGCATAAGATTATAGACCTTACGGCAACAGCCAAAGGTCTTGCTTTGTTTTGCATTTTTTCTTAGAACAGAAATATGCAATATAAAGGTCAGAGAAGCGCCGTGTTTATCGCAATTCATCCCGCCACCTGTAGATTTCTTGCTCACGGCGTGTTAAAGCAGCCGCCGTTGATGGTGGTGATGGAGGGTACATTAGAATGTAGTGGTCGAGATGAACGCATGGAACGCTCGCCGTCATGATACGCATTGAATTTGCCGTCGTTGACGATCACATTGCCGGAGAGGTTGACAATAACAACGCCCTTACCGTCAAAGGGACCGCCGTTGATCATTACGCCCACAGCGTTGGATTCCATACTGTTGGCAGAGGATCACGGCATTGTCGTTGGTATACTTGCCACTCTCGATGGTGACGGTGGTATGGCTCGCTATGATAAGACTTGACCTGCCCATGGCCGCGTTTTCTATCCGTAGATTTTACTGTAGATGCTGTATCCGCCGTTGTTATTGGTGTCGCGCAGACTTACTAATTGTTTACGGGGAATCGCCGGTGTTGCCGGTGCTTATAATAGAGCCCTCAGGGTGTTGCCGTTGAAGTCGATGGAAACGTCCTTCGTTATAGCCAGATAGGGGTTTCAACGGTGACATCGCTTGCCAAGACGATGTTGCCGTTGTTGACTGCATCCTATCGGCTCCGCAAAGGTGGTAGACGGTGGCAGTTTCGCCGCCCCGGCGGAGAGAACATAATGCGATGGTCACGTGATGGTGCCGAGGGTTTTGTCTGCGTCGATTGCCGCACCGCTGATGCCGAAATTTGCGGTTGCGGTGGAGCATTCAACCTCTGTGCCCTCTGCTGTGGCAAGTTCAAGAACGTTGTCATTTTCGGTACCGCTGGCTTTCGGTGAAGGTACCGACTACGCCGTGTAAAATTTGCAGTAAAGCCAAGCGTTGCGTTCTGGACAGCCACATTGGAATGATTGGTGACGGTGATGGCGGGTGTGTTGTTCGACCAGCCGCCCTCTGTTGCGCATTCATAGTGTGTGGGTAACAGGGTTCCGGAAGTACCCTGCGATGCGCCTGTGTAGGTGAAGTCCATAGCATCCCAAGCAATGTCTACGGAAATTATTTCGTCCGCCGCCGCGCCGGGAGTGTAGGTGCCGGATATCTCAATATTATATTTTCCTTTCCGTTTCCGGTGGATGGGTTTTCGGTAAGTGTTGGAATTAAAGTAAGATGCAATGTACTTTCTTTTTGGATATTGTAATCAGCAAGCGTTTTGCCGTCATCAAGCTCTTTGCCTGCAAAAAGCAATCTTTGCTGAACAGACGGAATCCCCTTTTTTTCTTCTTTCCCTTTAACAGCTTCTATCGAATCGCCCGATTCTACCTCGATGGTATATGTAGTTTCGGCGTTGATTGGTTTCACATATATTTCCATAGCAAATGCCGTCATAGAAAGAGAGAGCACCAACACCATTGTGAGAATAAAGGTGCAAATTTTTCTTCATAAGCGTTTTATCCTTTCCGAATTATTACCGTTACCCGCAGGGCATAGGTCAAGGCAGAGCAGGTCGCCCTGCCTTGACAAGAATCCAATGGAATTACTCAGCCTTTGCGATGGGCACGGTGATGGTGCCGAGGGCTTTGTTTGCGTCTATTGCCGCACCGCTGATGCCGAAATTTGCGGTTGCGGTGGGAGCGTTCGCAACCTCTGTGCCTTCTGCTGTGGCAAGTTCAAGAACGTTGTCATTTTCGGTACCGCTGGCTTCGAAGGTACCGACTACGCCGGTAAAATTTGCAGTAAGCCAAGCGTTGCGTTCACAGCCACATTGGAATGATTGGTGACGGTGATGGCGGCGTGTTGTTCGACCAGCCGCCCTCTGTTGCGCCTTCATAGGTGTGGCAACAGGGTTCCAAGTACCCTGCGATGCGCCTGTGTAGGTGAAGTCCATAGCATCCCAAGCAATGTCTACGGAAATTATTTCGTCCGCCGCCGCGCCGGGAGTGTAGGTGCCGGATATCTCAATATTATATTTTCCCTTTCCGTTTCCGGTGGATGGGCTTCGGTAAGTGTTGGAATTAAAGTAAGATGCAATGTACTTTTTTTTGATATTGTAATCAGCAAGCGTTTTGCCGTCATCAATCTCTTTGCCTGCAAAAAGCAATCTTTGCTGTACAGACGGAATCCCCCGTTTTTTTTTCCTCTATCTTTCCCTTTAACAGCTTCTATCGAATCGGTTGGTTCTACCACCTCGATGGTATATGTAGTTTCCGGCGTTGATTGGTTTCACATATTTCCCATAGCAAATGCCGGCATAGAAAGAGAGAGCACCAACACCATTGTGAGAATAAAGGTGCAAATTTTCTTCATAAGCGTATTATCCTTTCTAGCAGATTTTACTTCGTGATTTTAACTGTTAGCCGTACCCACCTTGGTAAAATCGGTCATGGTCTTTACGCTCGGTGTGCCGCTTAGCGAGAGCGGCGGTGACATAGTCGGCAGCGTTTACCTGTCCTTCAACACCCGCTGCAAGGGAAACTGCACCGGTACTGTCGGCGGTTTTGCCGTTGTCGTAGGTAAGGCACCGGTCAGGGGGGAGTGTTGCCGCTTTCCGGCGCATAGGTAAAGGTGGCTTTTACATCCACATTGAGTGTTGGTGACCTTCACGTTGTTGCTCGCCTGCCGCCGGTGGCGTCGGTCTCACGGTGTACTGATGGTTTTGCGCATCCCAGACCTTGGTGCGCCCACAGGTAAGAGTAAGTCCATAGCGCCCCATTCAATATCAGCGCTGATAACATCGGGTGTGGAGACTCCGTCCACATATTTTGCGTTGACGAAATTTCCTTGCTGCCGCCGTCTGTTGTTACGGTGTCATCTGCCGCAAAGGCGGTTACGGACATAGAAGCAAGCATTGCGACTGCGAGAAGTGTTGTAACAGTTTTTCATAATGGTTTTTATCCTTTCCGATGTATTTTATTTTGCATTGATTCTTACCGGTAACAGTCAATGAGTTCGCCCTCTGTATCGACCACATTGCCTGCCGCTGTCGGGATCATAAGCCTGAACCAGCTCGGCATTATAGCCGCCGACCTGCAATTTGGATGCCGCGTCCTTTGAAGCCCAGCTTGTCACCCGGTTACCTCGGCGTGATAAGGTCGGATTTCGCCACCACCAAATCGTTGTTCACCATAATCAGTATGGAAACATTCTACTTGGTGCGCCAAGGCGTAATAAAAGGTAACGGTTTTTTCAGAGAGATCGACTGTTGCCGCCGTGCCGTAGGTGACATTGATGGCAACTGCCGCCTCCTGGGACTGTCTAACTTGCCGCTGTCGTCACCGTCAATCGGGGTTTGGTTTGGCCTCAATTCCCAGGAGGATAGTCCGGCGTGGTGTCGCCCCTCGGAAGAACAGCGCCCATATCGTGATGCCCATGCAAACTCGCCATACCGATACACAGCAGGGATGATCAGCGCCTTTGCGCTTTTTTCTTTATCCATAGATTTCAGATGATTCATAGTATACGTTCTCCTTCTTTTTATTTGGTTTCGTGTTGACTAAGATTTCTGTCACAAATGCCGTACCAGACCTTTGCCTTCGGGTTATTTTCACAATAAACAGCTCAAAGGTTTCTTTCAGCACGTCTATCATATTATGTACGCTGTGCATTATAGCACCACTTTGTTTGAAATGCAATATACCTGTGAATAGCAATTACCTTTGCGTGAATAGCACATTTCTCTTGCTTTTGCGTCAAAAGATTATGGTATTCTATAAAAAAAGACAGACCGTGAGGGAACACTATGAGATCAAATGACATCGTCATTTCCAAACGCAGGCACACTCAGCCTGCCGGGCAGATGACATTCTCTATATTCAATTGGTGGGGCGGCGGTCGATGGTCGTAGCTCGGCAAACATACCATAGATGAGCTGGCGCAGATGCTCGGCGACGGCTATCCGCGGACCGCGCCACGCTGGTGCCGCTTCAAAATATCCATGCCATCACAGGCAGATCAGCTCATCAACGGCGAGATGCTGAACCACGCCCACCGAAGCAAACGGCAGCTCAAGGAACAACTGTGCGCCGGACGGCGGCAGATTGCGCAGAGCCTGTCTGACAACGACGCTCCTGCCACGCGGGAAGAATATCAGCGGCATTATGCCAGCTATGACAGCGCCCCCCTTTGCGTTTACCGACATTGAGATGGTGTTCAACGAGGAACGCGCCGCAGTGGACTGGATTCGCTACGCCAACGAGGCGCTGGCGCGTCGAAAAAATACCGCTGGAACAGCTCGTGAACCACGCTTTCAGCGGCATTTTCCCCAATGGACGCAAATGGGCGCGCGTCTACGAGCGCACGGCGCGTTCGGCGGACGCTGGAGATTGTGGATTACAGCCAGGAGATCGACACGAATCTGAAAATGTCTGCTTTCCCACCCTTCAAGGGACACTGTGGCTGTATTCTGTTCGATCAGGCGGAAATTCAGACAGTGAGCGAGCGCGCAGCAACGCCTTGGGGGGCGAGGATCTTCGCAGGAAAATGGGAAAAGTAAAGGTGGTATCACACCGGTCAGTGCCGATGGACCTCGCTTAACTTGCATTATTCAACTGATGATTACCTTGCGGCTTCACGCGCTTTCGTTTTGCGCTTCGCCAAGTAAAAGTGATATCAAATAGATAAAAAAATGGGAAGAGATACATTTTTGAATTATTACATCCTTCCTTTGCGCTCCTATACAACATCGTTATCTTTATAACTGTGTTTTCATTGGCAAACGCTCATCCATGAGGAAGTGAACATGCACAACAGGCTTCCTCCATTTCTTGTCCGCAACTTCAAAGAGCTTGCCGGAAAAGCTGGGTATACAAATTGACACCCGAAAGTTGAAGCTGGTGTCGTTATCAGGTATAAGGGCGAATATTGCAGTTTTCTTTTTCACCCAGTGTATTGAGTTCCAAGTTCGTCTGTGATTGTGAGTGAGGCAAGGCTTTCAGATTGAACTTCTCAAGTCTGGCTGCAAGAGTTATCTGGATGCTCTTAGAGTCTTTGCCGCTCCCGAATGATATGGTAATGCTGCCAAGAGCAATAGCATGTTCAGCGCTCTGTCTTCTCAAGATCGTAAAAAAAGGTTATCCAGGGGACTCGGCATGTTGTTGTCTCATCCATCACCGGCTCTAAGCATTTCCATTACCATCGCAAAATTTTGTTCATCTTCCGGAGCCTCATACTTTAGGTAGAATATCAAAGCCAGCAGAAATCTGAGCGGCGTTGTCCCAATGCATCAGATGTCTGTGCTCCCTTTGGCGTGGTCGACTTGAAAAGGTTGGTTACGAGCCTCTGTACATCATTATCGTTACGAAGGTAAACGAACAGGATTGTAGCAGTGGCTCTTCTCCATGTTTATAAAAGGTCGAGGACTTTTTACTTCATAACCTTTTTCACGAAGGAGATTTCCGACTGCTCTTACCTGTTCACCCTTCGGGTCCAGAACAACAAAAGACGTGTTTGCCTGCATAAGATTAGGTTTGCAGAAATCTGGTTTTGCCCGCACCGGAGCCTCCGATGACAAGAACATTGAGATTTCTCCTGTGCTTTTGTCCCGTCAAGCCTGATTCTCATGCTGAGTCAGCGGCTTATTCTCACCCAGCAGGTTTTTTGCATACTTCCTGTTAACCTTTGACGCGTCACCCCATCTGGCCGAACCGTGTCCTCGCCGCGCCTGTGGTTCTTCTGCATGGAGATATATATCCTGATGCCCAAAAAGATATATGAGATTAAACAGCAATACGTA
>VOFG01004158.1_pt1 | contig 23984 bp, 24 predicted proteins | sample 5384171 | NCBI WGS metagenome assembly VOFG01 (sample SAMN12384726, study PRJNA508395) | human gut metagenome | isolation source: healthy gut F | host: Homo sapiens | reverse complement strand
GAAAGACCCCGACAATCCAAAGAGAATTGTGGACGATGAAGCCGCTGCAGTTGTCCGTCAGATCTTCGCATGGTGCATGGCGGGCTTCGGTCCTTCTCAAATCGCCAAGAAGCTGAAAGAAGCAAAGGTGGATTGTCCGACAGTTCATTGGATGAAGATGGGACGAAATGCTCCTGCAAAGACACCCCGATAACCCTTACGATTGGGCGCCACGAACCATCACCGGCATACTGGAGAAGCAGGGAATACCTTGGTCACATGGTCAACTTCAAAACCCGTAAGCTGTCGTACAAGAGCAAAAAAGAAAATCGAAAACCCGCCAGAGCAATGGAAGATTTTCGAAAACACCCATGAAGCGATTATTGACGAAGAAACCTTCGCCCGTGTGCAGGAGCTTCGCAAGAACAAGCGCAGACCCGCCAGAACAGGCAAGACCAATATGTTCTCCGGCCTCGTCCGCTGTGCCGATTGCGGTGAGAAATTGTACTACTGCACCAGCAACAGTTTTGAAACCAGACAAGACCACTTCGTATGCTCCACTTCCCGTAAAAAGGGCAAGGAGGTCTGCGATACTCACTTCATCCGAGCCGTTGTGCTGGAAGAAGGTACACTTCAACACATGAGGTTGGTGATCCAGTGTGTTGCCGATTATGAGGATGCGTTCCGCAGAGCGTTGGGTGCAAAGCGAAGCGAGGAAGCAAAGAAAGACCTTTCTGCCAAAAAGCGAACCCTGCAGAAATCCGAAAATCGTCTGGCTGAACTGGACAGATTGTTTAAGCGTATTTACGAGGACATGGTCAACGGCAAACTGTCCGAAGCTCGTTTTCAGATGTTGTCTGATGATTACGAGAGGGAACAAGCTGACCTGAGAATCAAGATTGAAATGCTCGAAAACGAAATACAGAATCAAGAAGATCAAGCGGAGAATGTTGATAGATTTATCCGACAGGCAAAGAAATACCTGTACTTGGAGAAGCTGACACCGCCTATGCTGAACGATATGGTGAACGCCGTATATGTTCATGCACCGGACAAGTCCAGCGGACACCGGAGTGCAGGATGTGACAATCAGCTACAACTATATCGGCATACTCCCCGCCAATTTACTCTATGACGTTATGAACGGAAAAGCGGCATGATTACTCATGCCGCTTCCCGAAAACAATATACTGTTTTATTGGGACCGCCCCGAACGGCGCGCCCTTTTCCGTGAGGGGTTTCGCTCCGAACCGCGCATTTTTGTGTGCGCAGCACCCAAAAATACACTCTCTCCGCGCAAAGTGTATTTCGCGACGTACACGCCGCCGCGAAATATGATTGGACTTTATTCGCGGCTTTCGGGCCGCGAACTCTGTGAACTTTTGCAGCCCCAGGAAAGACCATTGGCCTTTCTTTGGGGCTGCGTTTTGTATTTAGGGAGAAATGAGCGGATGAACGGGAAAAGTGCATAATTTTGGAAAATACGTTTCTCCGCTGCTGGCGGAGAAAAAATGAAGATATTTTACAAGACTTTCACCCTTTGAGCGGTACAGTTGTATATACAGAGAGCAAGCTGCATAGGAAACAAGCAGCGGACAAACGGTATATTCCGCCGCCGTCCGGCGGCGCTTGCAGAGGGAGAATAAAGCTATGAAGAAACTGACCAAAATCTGTGACGGTAACGAAGCGGCGGCGTATGTAGCCTACGCGTTTTCCGAGGTGGCGGCGATCTATCCCATCACCCCCTCCTCGCCGATGGCAGAACATGCGGACGAGTGGTGCCAAGGGCAAAAAGAACATCTTCGGCCAGCCCGTGCGTCTCGTGGAGATGCAGTCCGAGGCCGGCGCGTGCGGCGCATGTCACGGCGCGCTCGAGGCCGGTACGCTCGCGACGAGCTTCACCGCTTCGCAGGGATTGATGCTCATGATCCCGACGCTGCACCGCATCGCGGGCGAGCGGCTGCCGATGGTGCTGCATGTAGCATCCCGCACGGTGGGCACGCACGCCTTCTCCATCTTCGGCGACCACTCCGACGTGATGAACTGCCGCCAGACGGGCTTTGCCCTGCTCTCCAGCGGCAGCGTGCAGCAGGCGGCGGATCTCGCCGCCGTGGCGCACCTGAGCGCCATCCGCGCCCACATCCCGTTCCTGCACTTCTTCGACGGCTTCCGCACGAGCCACGAGATCCAGAAGATCGACGTCATGGACTACGACGAGTACGCGAAGCTCGTCGACTATGACGCGCTGGCCGCCTTCCGCGCCAACGCCCTCAACCCCGAGGATCCGCGTATGCGCTCGCTCGTCGACAACCCCGACATCTACTTCCAGCTCCGCGAGGCAAACAACACGGCCTATGACGAGCTGCCCGGCATCGTCGAGGACTATATGGCCCAGATCAGCCGGCTGACCGGCCGCGAGTATCACCTCTTCAACTACTACGGCGCACCGGACGCCGAGCGCGTCATCGTCGCGATGGGCAGCGTCTCCGGCTGCGCGCAGGGGGTCGTCGACTACCTCACCGCCAAGGGCGAGAAGGTCGGCTTCCTGCAGGTACACCTGTTCCGCCCCTTCTCCCGCAAGCACCTGCTGGCGGCGCTTCCCAAGACAGTGCGGAAGATCGCCGTGCTCGACCGCGTGAAGGAGATGGGCTCGATCGGCGAGCCGCTGTATGAGGATGTCTGCGCCGCGTTCATCAACGAGAAGACCCGTCCGGAGATCTATGCCGGCCGCTACGGCCTCTCCAGCAAGGACACGACCCCGCCCAGCTCAAGGCAGTGTTCGACAACCTGCTGCTCGACGAGCCGAAGAATCACTTCACCATCGGCATCGTGGACGATGTGACGCACCTGTCCCTGCCCGTGGGCGCGCCGCTTCTGACCGAGCCGGAGGGCACGATCAGCTGCAAGTTCTGGGGCCTCGGCTCCGACGGCACGGTCGGCGCGAACAAGAACTCCATCAAGAGCATCGGCGACACGACCGATATGTACGCTCAGGCGTACTTTGAGTACGACACGAAGAAGTCCTTCGGCATCACGAAGAGCCATCTGCGCTTCGGCAAGAAGCCGATCAGCTCGACCTACTATGTCAGCAGCGCCGACTTCATCGCCTGCCACAACCAGACGTACCTGACGAAATACGACATTATCCACGAGCTCAAGCCGCACGGCAGCTTCCTGCTCAACTGCGAGTGGCAGGAGAGCGAGCTGGAGCAGCACGTCCCCGGTGAGATCCTCAAGTACATCGCCGACAACGACATCCACTTCTACATCATCGACGCGAACAGGCAGTCGCAGGCGATCGGTCTCGGCAACCGCTCGAACATGGTGCTGCAGGCGGCGTTCTTCAAGCTCGCGAACATCATCCCCGTGGAGGATGCCGTGGCGCACATGAAGGCCGCTGTGAAGAAGACCTACGGGCTCAAGGGCGAAAGATCGTGAACATGAACCTGCAGGCCGTCGACGCGGGCATCAACGCCCTCGTCGAGGTGAAGGTGAAGCCCGAGTGGACGAACCTCACCGGCAAGGCTCTGCAGCCCGCAGACGCCAACCTGCCCGACGTGATCCGCAACATCCTCGTGCCGATCAATGCCCAGAAGGGCGACGAGCTGCCTGTCTCCGCCTTCAAGGGGATGGAGGACGGCACGATGCCGCTCGGCACCTCGCAGTATGAAAAGCGCGGCATCGCGACGCACCTGCCGGTGTGGGACGCGGCCGAGTGCCTGCAGTGCAACATGTGCTCGTTTGTCTGCCCGCACGCGGTGATCCGCCCGTTCCTGCTGAGCGAGGATGAGGTGAAGGCCGCGCCCGCCGGATGACCTTCGCGGACGCCAAGGGCGCGAAGGTCAAGGACTACAAGTATACGATGGGCGTCTCCACGCTCGACTGCACGAGCTGCGGCAGCTGCGTCTCCTCCTGCCCGAAGAGCGGAAAGGCGCTGAAGATGGTGCCCGCCCACGAGGTGCATCAGGTGCCCGCGCAGTGGACGTACCTCACGCGCCTGCCGGAGAAGGCCGAATCGGGCGACAAGTTCACCCTCAAGGGCAGCCAGTTCCGCCAGCCGCTGCTGGAGTTCAACGGCGCGTGCGCGGGCGGCGGCGAGACGCCGTATGCCAAGCTCCTGACCCAGCTCTTCGGCGACAAGATGTACCTCGCCAACGCTACCGGCTGCACGCAGGCGTGGGGCGCGCCATGCCGTGCGTCCCGTACTGCAAGAACGCGCAGGGCAAGGGCGTCGCGTGGTCGAACTCCCTGTTTGAAAACAATGCCGAGTTCTCCTACGGCATGTGCCTCGCCGTCAGGCAGCTGCGCGACGCCGCGACGAACTACGTCAGGGAGCTCGACGCCCTGACGAAGGACGAGACGGTCAAGGCGGCCATCGCCGGCTATTTCGCGGTCTATGACGATCTGGACGCCTCCACGCCCGCGACGGAGAAGCTGGTCGCCGCGCTCGAGAGCGCGAAGCTCACTGCAGAGGAGCAGACCATCGCGCAGGAGATCCTCAAGCGCAAAAAAGGACCTCGCCAAGAAGACCATGTGGATGTACGGCGGTGACGGCTGGGCGTACGACATCGGCTACGGCGGTCTGGATCACGTGTTCGCCATGGGCGAGGACGTGAATGTGCTCCTCGTCGATACCGAGGTCTATTCCAACACCGGCGGCCAGTCCTCGAAGGCCACGCCCGTCGGCGCGGTGGCGCAGTTCCAGGCGAGCGGCAAGAAGACGAAGAAGAAGGATCTCGGCATGCTGCTGATGAACTACGACAACGTCTATGTCGCCCAGTGCTCCATGGGCGCCAACCCCGGCCAGCTCATCAAGGCCCTGAAGGAGGCCGAGGCCCACAAGGGCCCGTCCATCGTCATCTGCTATGCCCCCTGCATCAACCACGGCATCAAGCGCGGCATGAGCGGCGTGCAGCAGGAGATGAAGGACGCGGTGGCCTCCGGCTACTGGAATCTCTACCGCTACAGCCCCGAGACCAAGAAGTTCACCTTGGACTCCAAGGAGCCCACTATGCCGCTGTATGACTTCATGAAGGGCGAGGTTCGCTATGCGTCCCTGGAGCTGAGCTTCCCCGACAACGCCAAGGTGCTCTTCGCCGAGGCGGAGGGAGGCCGCGCAGGAGAAGTACGAGAGCTATCGCCGCAAAGCGGAGAAATAAACAGTCATCGATCTACAAAAAGGAGATTTTACTATGAAATTCATGGTTGAAACATCGGCGCGCCACATCCATCTGACGCAGGAGTCCGTGGAGAAGCTGTTCGGCGCGGGCCACCAGCTGCAGCCGCGCAAGAACCTGTCCTACCCCGGCATCTATGCCTGCCATGAGCGCCTGACCGTCGTCAGACCGAAGCGCTCGATCGAGAACATCTCCGTCCTCGGCCCGTGCCGCACGGCCGATCAGGTGGAGCTCTCCGGCAGCGACGCGCGCACGCTCGGCATCGACGCGCCCATCCGCGAGAGCGGCCATCTGGCCGGCTCCGGCGCGTGCAAGCTGATCGGGCCCGCGGGCGAGATTGATCTGTCGGAGGGCGTCATCATCGCCAAGCGGCACATCCACGTCACCGACGTCGACGCCGAGAAGATGGGCATCGAGAACGGTCAGATCGTCAAGGTCGCCCTCGGCGGCCCGGAGCGCCGCCTGATCTTCGACGATGTGGTCGTGCGCGTGAACCACGGCGGCATCACCACCATGCACATCGACACCGACGAGTCGCAGGCGGCGGGCAGCCCCACCGAGGGCGAGATCGTCTATTAAACAACAACTCACCTTACTTTTCTCCTCACCAAATGCCGAAACGGGAGCTGCATCGCAGCTCCCGTTTCGGCATTTATAACTGATAAATTGTCTCGCAGAGTTCGCGCCGCAGCGGCGCGCGAAAAAGATCCGATCCGTTTTTTTGCGGCGGCGTGTACATCACAAAAACACTTTGTGCGCAGTGAAGTGCCTCGGCTGGCCAAAGACCAGCCGAGGCACCAGAACGAAGCGAAAACCGCTCCATCAAAAGGCGGCGCCTTTTGATGGAAGGTTTATTCCTTGTGTTTCGCGTTCTTGAAGATCGTCTCGGGGGCCTGGATGACGACGCGGGTGTTGTCATCGACCGAGCCGGTCAGGAAGGCGTTGCCGCCGACGACGGAGTGGTCTCCGATGACCGTCTGTCCGCCGAGGATCGACGCGCCGGAGTAGATCGTCACGTCGTTGCCGACGGTCGGGTGGCGCTTGCCGGGGAGCGAATTGTGCCCCGCGCGCGGGGAGAGCGCGCCGAGCGTCACACCTTGATAGAGCTTGACGTGGTCGCCGATGTCCGTCGTCTCGCCGACGACGATGCCGGTGCCGTGGTCAATGAAGAAGTACGAGCCGATCTTCGCGCCGGGGTTGATGTCGATGCCGGTGTGGCTGTGGGCGTACTCGGTCATGATGCGCGGGATCATGGGGATCTTGCGCAGATACAGCTCGTGCGCGATGCGGTAGACGAAAATCGCGAACAGACCCGGATAGGCGAAGATGACCTCCTCCTTCGACGCGGCGGCGGGGTCGCCGTCGAACGTGGCGTCGAGATCCTTCAGCAGCATCTCCTGAAGATAGGGCATGCGCTCGATGATCGCGCGGGCGACCTCGGCGGCGCGGTCGGTCTCGCTCTCAGGCAGGGCGAGGGCGATCTGCGCGCGCAGCTGCGCCTCCACGCGCTCGAGAATGAGCGCGGCGTAGTCCGCTGGGGCAAGGCTCATGAGCTCGGGGTCGCCGAAGTAGGCGGGGAACATCAGCTTGCGGATCTCCTTGATGAGCAGGATAACCGCCTGACGGTTCGGCAGGCGCAGCTTGCTGCCGTACAGGGGACGGGACTCTGGTTCATGCGGTCGGCCATGGCGGCGGCCGCCTCCTGAATATAGGAACTGTACACGGGAATGGTTCTCCTCTCTTATTCTGCAAACAGCGGGGTGGACAGATAGCGCTCGCCGGTGTCGGGCAGGAGCACGACGATGTTCTTTCCGGCAAACTCCGGGCGGCGGGCCAGCTCGCCCGCGGCCCACAGCGCCGCCGGCGGTGATCCCGGCGAGAACGCCCTCGGCGCGCACGAGCAGGCGCGCGGCGGCGTAGGCGTCCTCCTCGCGGACGGGGACGATCTCGTCGACGGCGCTGCGGTCAAAGTTCTTCGGCACAAAGTTCGCACCGATGCCCATCAGACCGTGGGGGCCTGCCTTGCCGCCGCTGAGCAGCGGGGGAGGCGGCGGGCTCGACCGCGACAATATGGACAGAGGGCTGCTGCTCACTTGAGATAGCGGGCGGTGCCGCTGACGGTGCCGCCCGTGCCGACGCCCGCGACGAAGGCATCGACCTGCCCGTCCAGATCCGACCAGATCTCGGGGCCGGTCGTGCGGTAGTGCGCGTCGGGGTTGGCGGGGTTTTCAAACTGCCCGGCGATGAAGCTGCCGGGCAGCTCCGCCGCCAGCTCCTCGGCCCTGGCGATGGCGCCCGCCATGCCGTCTTTGCCGGGGTGAGCACCAGCTCGGCGCCGTAGGCCGCGAGCAGGGCGCGCCGCTCGGCGCTCATGGAGTCGGGCATGGTGAGAATGACGCGGTAGCCGCGGGCGATGCCGATGGCGGCGAGCCCGATGCCGGTGTTGCCGCTCGTCGGCTCGATGATGACGCCGCCGGGGGTCAGGCGGCCGTCGGCCTCGGCCGTTTCGATCATGTGCAGGGCGACGCGGTCCTTCGCGGAGCCCGCGGGGTTGAAGCTCTCGAGCTTCAGGAAGAGGTTGGCGGGCAGCTCCGCCAGCTCACGGTAGCGGACGGCCTCGAGCAGAGGGGTGTGCCCGACGAGCTGGCTCAGGGAACGGTAGGTGTTCATGGTGCAGCTTCCTTTCTTCTTTGACGGGTGCGCGCCCGTATGTACAAAAAAAAACGGCAGGGGGTGCGTCATACACCCTCTGCCGCTTGGTTCATAGCGGAGCGCTGCGCCGCTCAGCTTTGCGGCGCGCAGGCAGAAAACGTATGACCGAAATGCGCGCAGGGACAACAGGCCGCCCCACAGACGGTCCCCAACCTGCTGGCGATCCAGAAGAAATCCTACCAGTGGTTCCTGGACACCGGCCTGCGGGAGGTGTTCGCTGGACGTGGCGTCCATCGCGGACTATGCCGGTAATCTGGAGCTGAGCTTCCTCGATTTCAGCATGAATGAAGCCTCCCAAGTATAACGTGGAAGAGTGCAAGGCCCGTGACGCGACGTATGCCGCACCCCTGAAGGTGCCAGTGCGTCTGCGGAACAAGGAGACGGAGGAGATCAAGGAGCAGGAGATCTTCATGGGAGATTTCCCCCTGATGACCCACGGCGGCACCTTCGTCATCAACGGCGCGGAGCGCGTGGTGGTCAGCCAGATCGTCCGCTCCCCCGGCATCTATTACGGCAAGGAGATCGATCTGAAGACCGACCTGCCCCTGCTGACCAGCACCGTCATCCCTTACCGCGGCGCGTGGCTGGAGTACGAGACCGACACCAGCGAGGTGTTTTGGGTCCGTATCGACAAGAACCGCAAGCTGCCCATCACCTGCCTGATCCGCGCCCTCGGTCTGAAGACCGATGCGGAGATCATGGAGCGCTTCGGCGATGACCGCGCATTGTTGCCACGCCTCGAGAAGGACTCCTGCAAGACCTACGAGGAGGCGCTGCTGGAGATCTACCGCAAGCTCCGCCCCGGCGAGCCCCCCACGGTGGATTCCGCCGAGACCCTGCTGCAGGGCCTGTTCTTCGACCCGCGGCGCTACGATCTGAGCATCGTGGGCCGGTATAAATTTAACAAGAAGCTGACCTTCTGGGCCCGGGCCAAGGGGCAGAAGCTGGCTATGCCTGTGGCCGATCCCGCCACCGGCGAGATCCTCTTCGAGGACGGCCACGTCCTCACCGGCGCAGAGTGCCGGGAGCTGGACGCCATCGGCGTGGCGGAGGTCTCCGTGAAGCTCGACAGCGGCGATGTGATTCGGGTGTTCACCAACAGATGTGCGACATGGCCCACTATGTGGACTTTGACCCGCGCGAGAAGTGCGGCATCAAGGAGCGCGTGCGCTTCGACGTGCTGCAGGAGCTGCTGAGGGGCAAGTACAAAGGCGACGAGTTGGTGAAGCAGTGCAGGCTGCACGCCGACGATCTGGTACCCAAGCACATCATCGTGGACGACATCCTGGCGTCCATCAACTACATGAACGCCCTGGCCCACGGTCTGGTGACCAAGGACGATATCGACCACCTCGGCAACCGCCGCCTGCGCTGCGTGGGCGAACTGCTGCAGAACCAGTTCCGCATCGGCTTCTCCCGCATGGAGCGCGTGATCCGTGAGCGCATGACCATTCAGGACCTCGATATCGTGACGCCGCAGAGCCTCATCAACATCCGCCCGGTCACCGCCGCCATCAAGGAGTTCTTCGGCTCCAGTCCCGCCTGTCCCAGTTCATGGATCAGACGAACCCGCTCGCCGAGCTGACGCACAAGCGCCGCCTTTCCGCGCTCGGCCCCGGCGGCCTTTGCCGTGAGCGCGCGAACATGGAAGTCCGCGACGTCCACTACTCCCACTACGGCCGTATGTGCCCCATCGAGACCCCCGAAGGTCCCAACATCGGCCTGATCTCCTACCTCGCTACCTATGCCCGCATCAACGAATACGGCTTCATCGAGGCGCCGTTCCGCGCTGTGGATCACGCGACGGGCCATGTCTCCGACGAGGTCACCTACATGACTGCGGATGTCGAGGATCAGTTCGTGGTCGGTCAGGCCGCCGAGCCCGTCGACGAGAATGGCTGCCTGACGAACCAGCGCATCACCTGCCGCCACCGCGACGAGATCGTGCAGGTGCCCCGCAGCGCACGTGGACTACATCGACGTCAGCCCCCATGATGGTGTCCATCGCCACGGCCATGATCCCCTTCCTGCCCAACGACGACGCGAACCGCGCGCTGATGGGCGCCAACATGCAGCGTCAGGCCGTGCCGCTGCTGCGGCCGGAGGCCCCCATCGTGGGCACCGGTATGGAGCACAAGATCTGCCTGGACTCCGAGGTTGCCGTGCTGGCCGAGGGCGACGGTGTCGTCACCAAGGTGGATGCCACCAACGTCTCCGTCAAGTATGACAGCGGCGAGACGAAGGACTACAAGCTCATCAAGTTCCTGCGCTCCAACCACGGCACCTGTATCAATCAGAAGCCTATTGTATCTGTGGGCGAGCGTGTCCACGGCGGCGACGATCCCACCGTGCTGGCGGACGGCCCTGCGACCGATCAGGGCGAGCTGGCGCTCGGACGCAACATCCTCGTCGGCTTCATGACGTGGGAGGGCTACAACTACGAGGACGCGGTGCTCCTCAACGAGCGCCTTGTCCGCGAGGATCTGTATACCTCCATCCACCTCGAGGAGTACGAGCTCGACTCCCGCGACACCAAGCTCGGCCCCGAGGAGATCACCCGCGACATTCCCAACGTCGGCGAGGACGCTCTCAAGGATCTGGACGAGCGCGGCATCATCCGCATCGGCGCGGAGGTCCACGCCGGCGATATTCTCGTCGGCAAGGTCACGCCCAAGGGCGAGACCGATCTGACTGCCGAGGAGCGCCTGCTGCGCGCGATTTTCGGCGAGAAGGCACGCGAGGTCCGCGATACCTCCCTCAAGGTGCCGCACGGCGAAAGCGGCATCGTGGTGGACGCCAAGGTGTTCACCCGCGAGAACGGCGACGACCTGAGCCCCGGCGTGAACATGGTCGTGCGCGTCTACATCGCACAGCGCCGTAAGATCCAGCCCGGCGACAAGATGGCAGGCCGCCACGGCAACAAGGGCGTCGTCTCCCGCGTTCTGCCGCAGGAGGATATGCCCTTCCTGCCCGACGGCACCCCGCTCGACATCGTTCTGAACCCCCTCGGCGTTCCGTCCCGTATGAACATCGGCCAGGTGCTCGAAGTCCATCTCGGCTACGCCGCCAAGACGCTCGGCTGGAAGGTCGCCACGCCCATCTTCGACGGCGCGACCGATAAGGATATTTCCGAAGCGCTCCAGCTTGCCGGCCTCGATCCCGAGGGCAAGAGCTGGCTGTACGACGGCCGCACCGGCGAGCGCTTTGACAACAAGGTCACGGTCGGCTACGTTTACTTTCTCAAGCTGCACCATCTGGTCGACGATAAGATCCACGCCCGTTCCACCGGCCCGTACTCCCTTGTCACGCAGCAGCCGCTCGGCGGCAAGGCGCAGTTCGGCGGCCAGCGCTTCGGCGAAATGGAAGTCTGGGCGCTCGAGGCCTACGGCGCGAGCTACACGCTGCAGGAGATCCTGACCGTCAAGTCCGACGATGTGACCGGCCGTGTGCGCACCTACGAGGCCATCGTCAAGGGCCACAATGTGCCGACGCCGGGCGTTCCCGAGTCGTTCAAGGTGCTCGTCAAGGAGCTGCAGTCTCTCTGCCTCGACATTCAGGTGCTCGACGAGGACGGCAACCAGATCGAGCTCAAGGAGGACGAGGACGCGCTCGACACCTTCAACCTCGCCCGCATGGACGCAGACGACGAGCGCAGCCGCAACCCGTTCGCCGACGAGGCGGAGCTGGAGGACGCAGGCTTTGAATACGTTCCCGACGACGAGGTCGAGGCCGACCTTGCCGACGACAAAGACGAGTATTGAGAAAAGGAGGAGCATGAATTATGAGTTACGCAACGTTTGACGCCATCAAGATCGGTATCGCTTCTCCCGAAATGATCCGTGAGTGGTCCCACGGCGAGGTCAAAAAGCCCGAGACCATCAACTACCGCACCCTCAAGCCCGAGCGCGACGGATTGTTCTGTGAGCGCATCTTCGGGCCGACCAAGGACTGGGAGTGCCACTGCGGCAAGTACAAGAAGATCCGCTACAAGGGCAAGATCTGCGACCGCTGCGGCGTCGAGGTCACCCGCGCGAAGGTGCGCCGCGAGCGCATGGGCCACATCGAGCTGGCGACGCCCGTTTCCCACATCTGGTACTTCAAGGGCATCCCCTCCCGCATGGGTCTGCTGCTCGACATCAGCCCCCGTATTCTGGAGAAGGTGCTGTACTTCGCGGCCTATATCGTCACCGACCCCGGTGAGACGCCGCTGATCCGCAACCAGATCCTCAGCGAAAAAGAGTATCGCGATATGCGCGAGAAGTATGAGGACGATTTCGACGCTGGCATGGGCGCCGAGGCCGTCAAGAAGCTCTTGCAGCAGATCGACCTCGAAGCGCTCTCCGAGCAGCTCCACGCCGAGCTCAAGGGTGCGAGCGGCCAGAAAAAGGCGCGTATCGTCAAGCGCCTGGAGGTCGTGGACGCCTTCCGCCTGACCGGCAACAAGCCGGAGTGGATGATCATCGACGTGCTGCCCGTCATCCCGCCGGAGATCCGTCCCATGGTTCAGCTCGACGGCGGCCGCTTCGCCACCAGCGACCTGAACGACCTCTACCGCCGCGTCATCAACCGCAACAACCGACTCAAGAGGCTCATGGAGCTCAAGGCCCCCGATATCATCGTGCGCAACGAAAAGCGTATGCTGCAGGAGGCTGTGGACGCCCTGATCGACAACGGCCGCCGCGGCCGCGCCGTCACCGGCGCGAACAACCGCGCGCTCAAGAGCCTGAGCGATATGCTCAAGGGCAAGCAGGGCCGCTTCCGTCAGAACCTGCTCGGCAAGCGCGTCGACTATTCCGGACGTTCCGTTATCTGCGTCGGCCCCGAGCTGAAGATCTATCAGTGCGGCGTGCCGAAGGAGATGGCGCTCGAGCTGTTCCGCCCGTTCATCATGAAGAAGCTCGTGGAGGACGGCGCCGCCAACAACATCAAGTCCGCCAAGAAGATGGTCGATAAGGGCCGCCCGGAGGTCTGGGACGCGCTGGACTTCGTCATCAAGGATCACCCCGTCATGCTCAACCGCGCGCCGACGCTCCACCGCCTCGGCATCCAGGCGTTCGAGCCGGTGCTCGTCGAGGGCCGCGCGCTCAAGCTGCACCCGCTGAACTGCACCGCGTTCAACGCGGACTTCGACGGCGACCAGATGGCCATTCACGTTCCTCTGTCCGCCGAGGCGCAGGCCGAGGCCCGCATCCTCATGCTCTCCGCCAACAACCTCCTGCGTCCGCAGGACGGCGGCCCCGTCACCGTTCCGACGCAGGATATGGTGCTCGGCTCCTACTACCTCACCTTCGACCGCTTTGAAAACGGCGTGAGCCAGCTCGACAACGACGAGTTCTGGCCGTCCAACGTCGATTTCTCCCTCTCCGGCAAGAGCCTGAGCGAGCTGACGGACGAGGAGCGCGCGAACACGCACCTCAACGTCTACCGCGACGAGGACGAGGCAATGCTCGCCTTCAAGGACCACCTCATCGGCACCCACCAGCCCATCCGCGTGCGCGTGGAGAAGGCGCTGCCGGACGGCACGATGGGCCACAAGATCGTCGACACGACCATCGGCCGCATCGTGTTCAACCACAACATCCCGCAGGACCTCGGCTTTGTCGAGCGTGTGGACGAGAACGGCAACCCCACCGAGCATTACTTCGATTACGAGATCACGTTCACCTGCGGTAAGAAGCAGCTGGGCAAGATCGTTGACCGCACCATCAAGAAGCACGGCTTCACCGTTGCCGCCGAAGTGCTCGACAACATCAAGGCGACCGGCTACCACAACTCCACCATCGCCGCCATCACCATCTCCATCGCGGATATGACCATCCCCGACGAGAAGTACACCCTCATCGCCGAGACCGAGCAGCGCGTCGTGGACATCGAGGACCAGTTCAAGATGGGCTTCATGACCGAGAACGAGCGCTACCGCGCGGTCGTCGCCGAGTGGGAGAAGACCACCAACGACGTTACCGACGCCCTGACTGCCAGTCTGGATAAGTATAATCCCATCTTCATGATGGCGGACTCCGGCGCCCGTGGCTCCATGAAGCAGATCCGTCAGCTGACCGGTATGCGCGGCCTGATGGCCAACACCGCCGGTAAGACCATCGAGATCCCCATCAAGGCAAACTTCCGTGAGGGTCTGAGCGTGCTGGAATACTTTATCTCCAGCCGCGGCGCCCGTAAGGGCCTGGCCGATACGGCGCTGCGTACTGCAGACTCCGGTTACCTCACCCGCCGCATGGTCGACGTCTGCCAGGACGTCATCATCCGCTCCGATGACTGCGGCGCGACCGCGGCATCATCGCCAGCGAGATCAGCGAGAACGGTCAGGTCATCGAGAAGTTCTCCGAGCGCATCCACGGCCGCTATCCCGTCCATGACATCCTCAAGCCCGGCACGAATGAGGTGCTGTCTCCAAGGATCACATGATGCTCACGCCGACGACGCCCTGCTCTCCTTCGACATTCACTCCGCCGAGATCCGCACCGTCCTGACCTGCCGCGCCCATTCCGGCGTGTGCGCCAAGTGCTACGGCATGAACCTGGCGACCAGCAAGCCCTGTCGGCCCCGGCGAGGCGGTCGGCATCATTGCCGCCCAGTCCATCGGCGAGCCCGGTACGCAGCTGACGATGCGTACCTTCCACACCGGCGGCGTTGCCGGCGGCGACATCACGCAGGGTCTTCCCGTGTTGAGGAGCTGTTCGAGGCGCGCCGTCCCAAGAAGATGGCGACGCTTTCCGAGATCGCCGGCAAGGTCACTATCGACGGAGGCCAAGAAGGGCTCTCAGTACCTGCATCAACATCATCATCACCGCCGACGACGGCGACACCCGCACCTACCCGTGCCGCACACCGGTCTGCGCGTGAAGGACGGCGACCATGTCGATAAGGGCAGGAGCTCACCTCCGGCGCGCTCAACCCGCACGACGTGCTGCGCATCCGCGGCGCTTCCGCCGTTCACAACTACCTCATTCAGGAGGTTTTGAAGGTCTACCGTCAGCAGGGCGTTGACATCAACGATAAGCACATTGAGGTCATCGTCCGTCAGATGATGCGTAAGGTCAAGTAGAGGAGTCCGGCACCGACCTGCTCTCCGGCGCGACCATCGACGCTCAGGTCAAGGACGCCAACCGCCAGATCGACGAGCGCATCGCTGCCGGCGAGGTCAATGGAGACTCACCCTGCCACCTGCACCCAGCTCCTCATGGGTATCACCAAGGCGTCCCTCGCCACCGATTCCTTCCTCTCCGCCGCATCCTTCCAGGAGACCACCAAGGTGCTCACCGAGGCCGCCATCAAGGGCAAGGTCGACCATCTGGTCGGCCTGAAGGAGAACGTCATCATCGGTAAGCTCATTCCGGCCGGCACCGGACTTTCCATGTACCGCGACTTTGAGATGAAGGAAGACGAATCCATTGCCAAGGAACCCGAGGGAGTACGTTGACCTGACCGCTCTGGTCAATAAGAGCAACGCTCTCTAAGCTCGGATACAAACAACAAAAACCCGCGATCCGTTGAATTACGGATCGCGGGTTTTGCTGTATATTGATTTCCACTGTCAGCCCTTGAGAAGCGGCGTCATGCTTTCGAGACTTATCACGAGCGTCGACGCGTTGTGCAGCAGCGCCGATGTTGCGGGCAGCAGAATACCTGCCACGCCGAGGCAGGCCATCGATGATCTCACCGGCCTCCTCACGCAGGGAGGTCTTTCACGCATATCACCGCGGAGAGAACGCCGCCGACGCCGAGGAACAGTGTGAATACTCCTCGGGGAGAGCGTCAGACTTCTCCTTCTTCCCCTCGGGGGATCACGCAGCCCTCGTCCTCGAACACAAAGTGATGGCTGCCGATGACGACCTTCTTGCCGTCCACGCTGCTCTAAACACTGTGCGCAACGATGTATTCGACCTTAGAGTGCCGCTCCTCATGGTGCAGCCCGCGTCTCTCAGCCTCCGCGACAACGGCCTTGTCCATCGAGTGCGGGTAGTGCTCCTCAAGGCATGCAGCAAAACGAAGTACCTCGTCCTCCTGCTCGCTGTTGAAGGGGATGACAGACGCGATCTGCGGCCGCATCCTCAGCGGCGTACTTTTCGTTGAGTGCCTTTGCGTCGGCGTAGATGTCCTCAGCGCCTTCCTTGACGGAAGTGGCCGCTGCCATCACGCAGTCCTTGGCGCGCAGAACTGCCGCCGTGGTGTGTACGCATACCTTCTTCGCGTCTCTGCTGGAGAGGATCTTGAGCCCGGCGGTGTCGAACAGAAGGCCCCTGCGAATGCTGCAAATTTGTTCATCTTTCTTCCTACGTTATTTATATCTTTGAGCCTGAGAAAGTTAGCTAAAGCTACCTTTCCACTATATTAAAAAGAGCCGCAGTGCAGTGCACTCCGTCCTCTTTTCAACAATGTTATATCACGGGCATTTTCAAGCCCGTTGCCGCGCCTTTCATTTAACTTTTGTTAACATGGAAAGGCGCAAACGCCCCGGCATCGGACTATCCGATGCCGGGGACGGATGATTTATACGCAGTGGTAGCGGAAATATTCGACTATCTTGCCTATGCCGGCATAGCTGATGGTCTTGCCGTCGGGGAGTGACGAATTCATCGGAGATATACCCGTCGCTGCCGTTGAGCAGGGAAGCGAGGTCAGCGTAATACACTCCGGTGTCCATACATATCTGCTTTATCCAGCTGTTCGCCTCGGCGATCTTCGCCGAGGTCACGCCGTCGACACCGGGGTATGAGCTGCTGACAGAGGCGAGGAGCAGCAGATTATCGTCGTGCTGCTGCTTGCGGCCTGAACGCTGCTTATGAGCTTTTGTACCCCGCCGTGAAGCTCTCCTGCGACGCTGTGCCAAGCCCGTCTGTGCCGATGTAGATGACAAGCCGCTTCGGCTGGTAAATGGCCGCGGCCTTAGACGGCGTGACGAGCGATCCGTCGCTGAGGAGGGACTTCAGTGTCGGCAGCCGCAGAGGCCGGAATGCCGCTTCCGCTGTCTGCCCACATGATCGCGTTTGCACCGCCGCCCACCGTGGAGGTGTAATCGTTGATGCCGGAAAAGCTCGAAGTGCAGAGATAGGTCATGCCGAAAACGTACTCAAGCCCGCCGTCCTGAGTGCTCGGCAGCCCTTGAGCGTACCGCCGCCGACAATAGGGGAGTACGTATCGGCGTCCAGCCCGGAGCCGCGGCTGTCAACGGCCTGACTGCCGCTGCTGAGCACGAGCGTACCGTCGGGAGCGTCGCTGTAATTGCGTGCCGCGACGGAAAAGATCAGCCCGACCAGCAGCGCAAGCAGGGCAATAACGATGGCCAGCGCCCATATTATGTTCTTTTATTCCGACAGACCGTTGTTCATCTTATCTCCAATCGATTATACATAGGGCGGCCTTAATAGGCCGCCCTTGATTATTATTGCTTTGGATTATTCCTTATCTCGGCTGCCTTGGCTTCCTCGATGACCTTCTGCTGGACGTTGCCGGGGGCCTCTTCGTAGCGCACGAACTTGCAGGTGAAGGAGCCGCGGCCCTGCGTCATGGAGCGCAGGTCGATCGTGTAGGAGCTCATCTCGGCCATGGGGACCTCGGCCTCGACGGTCTGCATGCCGTCCTCGGCGGTCATGCCGAGCACCGTGCCGCGGCGCTTGGAGGAGATATCGGACATGATATCGCCGAGGTTCGCGTCGGGAATGGTGACCTTCAGCAGGCCGATGGGCTCGAGAATGGTCGGCTTGGCCTTGGGGATACCGTCCTGATATGCCAGACGTGCAGCGGTCTGGAAAGCCATATCGTTGGAGTCGACAGGGTGGTAGGAGCCGTCGTACAGAGTGGCCTTCAGGCCGACCAGCGGGTAGCCGGCGAGGACGCCCTTCTGCACGACTACTGCGTTGCGCAGACCCTTTTCGACGGAGGGGAAGAAGTTCTTGGGGACGGAGCCGCCGAAGACTTCCTCCGCGAAGATCATATCGTCCTGCTCGTCCTGCGGCTCGAAGCGGATCCAAACGTCACCGAACTGGCCGGAACCGCCGGACTGCTTCTTATGACGGCCGTGTGCCTCGACCTTTGCCCTTGATCTTCTCACGGTAAGGAACGCGCGGGCTTGAGCTCGGTCTCAACGCCGAAGCGGCTCTTGAGCTTTGCGCAGAGAACGTCGACCTGAATGTCGCCCTCGCCGGAGATGACCATCTGATGGGTCTCGGCGTTGTTGACGACCGATGAAGGAGATGTCTTCCTCGTTGAGACTTGGGCGAGACCGTTGGCAACCTTGTCGTCCTGCCCCTTCGTCTTGGGGGAGATGCACATGGAGTAGCAGGGCTCGGGCAGCTCGATGGCGGGAAGCTCGATCTCGGCCTTCGGGTCGCACACGGTGTCGCCGGTCTTCCAGTCCATCTTGCCGATGGCGACGATGTCGCCGCAGCAGGCGTCCTTGACCTCGGTGGTCTTCTTGCCGCACATGGTGTACAGACGGCCGAGCTTATCGGTGTTGCCGGTGCGCGAATTGCGCAGAGACATATCGGCGGTCAGCTTGCCGCTGACGAGCTTGATGAAGTTGTACTTGCCGAACTGGTCGGACACGGTCTTGAACACGAGACCGGCGGTCGGACCGTTGGGATCGATGCCCTCGACCTCGTCGGGCGCGGGGACATAGTCCAGAATGGCCTGCAGCATAGCCTGCGTGCCGACGCCGGTCGTACCGACGCCGCAGAACACGGGAACGACGCTGCGGTCCTTCAGACCGGCCTTGATGCCGGTGACAAGCTCTTCCTCGGAGAGGGTCATTTCTCGAAATACTTCTCCATGAGCTCCTCGGTAGCGCCCGCGGCGGTCTCCATAAGAGCCTCGCGCAGCTCCTCGGCCTTGCCGGCGTCGGCGGCGGGGGACGGCGACCTTCGCGGTCTTGTTGCCGTTGGTCTCATACGCGATGTTGTGCACGAGATCGATGACGCCGGTGCCGTCGGAGGCGGGGGATCGTCACAGGGCAGACGATGCTGCCGTACTTTGCCTTGAGTGCGTCGAGCACTGCATAGTAGTCGCCGTGCTCCTCATCGCACTTGGAGATGCAGAAAGCGACGGGGACGTTTGCGGCCTCGGCATTGATCTCTTCTGCGTCATAGTCGCTTGTTGCCCGCTGACGTACCCTGACGGTCGATAGCGCCGGTGGTGAAGAGCATGCTCTCAGCCAGACTGGTTTTGCCGCTGTTGCCGTGCCCCAGCAGCAGATGTTGCGAATGTTTTTGGTTTTCGTAGCTCATTTGTTGCTTCCTCTCTGTTGGTTTATGTGTGCTTGTATGCAAAAAAATAGTTATCAGCAATCAATTTATTATACACTATGAAAATCTTCTTGGCAACAGAAAAATTGAAAAAAGCCCGCACCCTTGAATTAAAGACGCGGGCTTATAAGGTTTAGCTTGTCACTTCGTATTGACATACAGGCTTGCCGCCGCGGGCGGGCAGCGCCCACAGCAGCATGGACAGCAGTATAAAGCCGAGGCTGACACTTCCCACGGTCAGGAACTTCACAAACACGGTAAACACGCCAATCACCGCTGCGAGCGTTGCCAGTAGCAGGTTTACACGCACGGACATATATATCTTGTGCCCGACGTCGGCGACCTCAGTGAGCGGCCGAGACCCTCATTGCAGACAACGGCAGCGATGCGGCTGTCCTTGCTCGAAGACGGGGTCGACAGCTCAAAGCGCTCTACATAAGGCGGGAAGTCGTAGCCGTCGGTCGCGATGTCGAATATGTTGTGCAGAAGCTCGGGGTTAATGTTGAAGTCACGTATCGCGAAGACCGGGTGACGGCCGGAGCGCACAAGGTCAATAAGCACGGCGCACCTGCGGCATCGGCTCATAATGCAGGGAGAAGATGCCGTAAAGTATGCCGTCGATCGCGAGAAGGACGGAGGTCTTGTCTGTCAGGCGGAAGGGGATGCGCACGTTCATCAGCCGCATCAGATCGGTGCTGCCCGCACAGGACGGTGCGCCCGTCGATGATTCCGCTTGCCCCTAAGCCGCCGGGGAGACATTCAAAGTTCTCCACGTGTTTAAGCGAGCAGCCGTTTTTCCTCCATGAGCTTTCCAAAGCAGCCCGCGGCGCAGGGAGCCGACCGCCGCGACCATAGTCCCGGCGTAGGAGATAACATTCTGCGCGTCGCCGTCGGCGAATATGCGTACGCTCTCCATCGTCACGCACTCCTCGGGGAAGAGGTCTCGGTCGGTGACGATGATGCTCTTGCTCACGCCGAGGTCGCACAGGCCCGACCAGCCTGCGATAGCGCCGCCGACTCTGAACACGCGCGCCGTGCCGAGGAAATACGGCAGCGCAAAGGCTGACAGAGCCATGAACGGCACAGCCGGTGCGAGCAGCGCGGAGAATATGTAGACAAAGTCGAACCGCAGCCGGAGACCGCGGCGACGATGATGGCCAGCAGCAGCGCCAGCACGGCAAGGATCGGCGCGAGCCGGAGAAACAGCGTCTCATCGGGCGGCGCTTCCTCGGCACGACGGACAAAGCCTGTCGCCGGGCGCTGGGACTTGAGGAGCGTAAGCTCCTTTTTGCCGAGCTTGTTTTCGCCTGTCACGGAATAAAGCGCTTGCCTATGGCTGGGACGCGCGTCGCCTTACGGCGCAGCCCCTTGACGCTGAGGTATGTCGATATCAGTATGCCGAAAAGCGAGAGGCTTGTCAGCGCACAGCGGGATGTGCGCCCTCGCCGTGTCCGGACAGCGCAACTATCAGCGCGTCCGCACCGCTTATAAGGCAGGAGAACACCGCGAGTGTGTCAATGCCGAAAGCGCGGCCGCGTGACCTTGAGCACAGCCGTCGTTACAACGTCAAGGCTCAGCAGCATGATCGCCGCTTGGAGCCCGAAGCACGCGGCGGCGGAAACTGGCAGCGTGCGCAGCATACCGCAGCGGGGCTGGAGCGATATGTAGCACAGCAGTGCCAGCAGCCCCGCACTTATTTTAATGCGCAGTGACAGCGAACGTGAACGAACCGTAGTACTTTGATGCGGCGGCGGGTGTGACCTCGGCTCCGAGATCCTCCTCACTGTCGCTCATCGTCGCGGCGGTGTCGCCGCGTGCCGTGCCCCTGACGCGCAGGAACAGCGACGCAAAGAGCGAGAGCACATATTCACGGAAGCTCGGCGGGAAGTAAGCGTCCTCCTCGGAGAACTTTTTGCTGTCCATGTCACTGTCGGCGTCAGCGCCGAAGCCGTAATCCTCATCCTCGGCGTAATCGCCGTTTTCATCAGCAGTATCATCAAAGCCGCTGTAGATGGGCGTCCGTTTGTCAGAGACGTTGGCTTCGGTCTCTGTGACCTCGGCCTTGGCCTTTTCTTTTCTTTTTCTTCTTGCCGAATTTATGCTTTTTGCGTACCGGCTCCTCTTCACCGGAGTCGTCGTTTGCGGGATCGTCGTAATCCGGCGTCCACTGCGACGGGCTGTACCCCGTCTGCGGCGTCGGCTCATAGTTTTTCATCAGCGCTCAGGTCGACAGCCCTGCTGCCGTACTGCATACGGCTCGCCGCGCGCGCCGCTGAGATTGAAGCGGCTGTCTATTTCGTCACCGTCGTCGGAATCGGCAGCGTATACGGTGCTGCCGCCTTCGGCGGAATAGCGCGTCGGGTCTGCATCATAGCCGTCGGTACTCGGATCGTAGGGCAGATCCTCCTCGACCTCGGGCTCTGCGTAGCCCTGTTCATAGCCCGCCTGCATCTGCGCGATATATCTTCGCGCCTCCTGCTCCATCGCACCGCGCGCACCGGAGTGCTCGGTAGCGGGGGAGCATATTCCAGTTCCTCCACCTGCTGCGGCTCATTGTAACTGCCGTCGTCATACTGCCATGTGCCCTGCACGGGCGCGGAGTCATAAGCGCCGCTGCCGTCGGGAGCATAGCCATAGTCTTCGTCGGTGTAGTATGTGTCGGTATATTCCGAAGCGTAGTCCTGCCCGTCGGCAGTATCGGAATAACCGGGATCGTCGTAATCGTCAGCAGGCTCGGGTTTGCTGCGGCCTCTTGAAGAATGCTTTTCGGACTTCGGCTTCAGCTTGCTCTTGAGAAAGCTCTTCAGATGATCGATACCGGGAATCGTGGGGAAAGGCTTGCTGTTGTCCTCCTCACCGTAGTCGACGTCGTCGGGCACACCGGCATAATCATAGCCATAGTCCTGCGTGCCGGTATCATCATAACTGTAGTCCTGCGCGTCGTAACCGTCATCGGCGTAGCCGTCATAGCTGCTGTCCGTGTCCTCGGGCTCGGCGGCTCTGCGCGCCGAGGCTGCACCGGGAGGTAGACGCGCACATCATCGTCCTCATCGTCGTACAACGGGGAATAGCCGGAGTCATCTGACCCGGACAAATCGTCCCGATTCGACTCCAGCTTATATTGCGACAGTATGTTGTCGAGCGACATATCTGTATAAGATTCAGTTGTGGGATCGAGGTCCAGACTGAAATCTTTCATACCTTTATCCTTGCTTTTCTATATGTATGGCGCGGGGAAAGCTTCACTGCGGAAGCGGGAAAAGGCGTCAGCCCTGCGCGCTGCGCTGGCGGAGCACCTCATACATCGTCACGGCGGCTGCCGCGGAGGCGTTGAGGGAGCTGACCTGTCCTTTCATGGGCAGGCTGAGGATAAAGTCGCAGCTCTCCTTGACGAGGCGGCTCATGCCATCGCCCTCGGATCCGATGATGAGCGCGATAGCGCCGGTGAGGTCGGTCGACCACAGGCCGTTCTGGCCGTCGGCGGCTGTGCCGTAGACCCACAGGCCGTTATCCTTGGCTCTTTTATTGCGGCGGAGATATTCGGCACTCTCGCAATGGCCATGTGCTCGGCAGCACCGGCGGAGGCCTTGTCGACAATGGCGGTGAGCCCGCGCTGCGGCGCTTCGGGATGATGACGCCGTGCGCACCGACGCATTCCGCCGAACGGATTATCGCACCGAGGTTGTGCGGATCGCTTATCTCATCGCAGACGATGACAAACGGCGCTTCATTCCGCTCTGCGGCGATGGCGGGATATCGGCGATCTCGCAGTATTCACGCACTGCGGCCAGCGCGACGACGCCCTGATGCGCATGGGTCTGGCTCATGAAATCGAGCTTGCGCCTGTCGGCTTCGACGACGACTATGCCCTTGTCCCTCGCCTTGAGGCGATGTGGCCGAGGGTCTTGTCGACGTCGCCCTTTGGCGATGAATATCTTGTCTATGGCTCTGCCTGCGCGGAGCGCTTCAATGACGGCGTTGCGGCCCTCGATAATGTCGTTTTTTTAAGCTCTTTTCCTGAATCTGAGAATCTTTATCCACGGTATTCAGCCTCACTCATAATTTCATGGTTTACATATTACCATACATCCGCCAAATTTAAAAGCCTATCTTTCAAATTTACAAAATTTTATAGACTTTGCCGCGGCGGAAATGTATATTAGTAAGCATGAAATACATCACTACCGGTTTTCCCGGCAGTGTCGACAGGAAGAAGATTATGAAGGATCCACGCAGAAGCATTGAGCAGTTTTGCTATAAGCATCCGGGCTTCGGCATCCCGAACCTGATGCGCTATATAACCGCGGCGAATGTCGCGATATGGGTGCTCGGGGCGATCAACCGGTCGTTTCCTCGGCGTCCTGACCTTTGACCCCGCGCTTATCCTGCACGGGCAGATATGGCGGCTCGTGTCATTCATTTTCTATCCGTCGAGCATGGGGCTGCTTTGCATTCCTCGCTTTCTGGTTCTATTACTGGATCGGCAGTACGCTTGAGGCTCAGTGGGGAACCGGTCAGTTTACGATATATTATTTCTCCGGCGTTATCCTCACGGTGCTCTACGGCTTCATTATTTATTTTATCACGGCCGTTCCGTGAACCTCGGTTCGGGAGTATATCTACCTGTCCATGTTCTTCTCGTTTGCCGTCCTGTACCCGGACATGCAGGTGCTCTTCATGTACATCATCCCGATACAGATTAAAGTACCTTGCCATCGTGGACGCGGTGTTCTTTTGCCTACTCGGTCATTGCGAATTCTTTCCCGGTGAACCTGCTGCCACTCGTCGCGCTCGCAAACTTCTTCATCTTCTGCGGCGGGGAGCTGTTCGCCTCACTGCCGCCGCCCGAGCAAAAAGC
>VOFG01002229.1_pt1 | contig 24000 bp, 37 predicted proteins | sample 5384171 | NCBI WGS metagenome assembly VOFG01 (sample SAMN12384726, study PRJNA508395) | human gut metagenome | isolation source: healthy gut F | host: Homo sapiens | reverse complement strand
TGTGTTGTCATGGTCTGGTTATCCAGATATTTTACTGCAGGAAGCTGTCACCTGATTTCCGTTTCGGTTATAAACCGGATTTACAGTTCGAGAAAATATACTCTTTCCCACAGTTTTCAGCACACCCTCATTTACATAATAGGTCAGTTCCTTTGCGGTTGCCGAGGGTACAGCTTGAAAAAGGTGGTGAGAAATTCGTTGATTTCCTCTGTGGTGATGGAATCCACCGTACCGTCACTTTGTACCGCTTTGGGAGTGTAATCGGATTTTACGGGAACGCTGGTGATGGTAGGGTTCACGGATAATCGTCAGGTTTCCAGAGCCGTCCACATAGACTGTCACCTGATAGGCGGAGACGGACGGCTTTTACTGGATTACTCCCTCTGTGATACTGTTTCCACCCGTATAGGTCATGATATGCTGCTCCTTTTTGTGATTTCCCATATCACAAGAAAATCGGTCAGGGCGGACGATACGGGGATGTCCTTTCGGACAGTATCTACATTCAGGCTTGCAGTTCTCCGGTGAGATAGCCTTTTAAAGCATTTGTCCGTTATCAATGGGCTTGACAGATACCATGAATAGTAGACTTCTGCCCGAAATTCTCCACAAAAATTCTTTCATCTTGTGAGTGTCGAGGATTTGTTCCTCAATCACTTCTGTTTCATGGACAGTGTGAATGTCTATCGCCGTGAAATTTTATAGACGGCAACAGGAAGCTCATTGCCAGCAGCACCCACAGGGCAATCACGGTTTTCATGGGTATTGACTTTTGTAGACTTTCAGTTTCCTTTTCTTCTGCTTTTTCTGGATTTTCCTCTCTTTCTAATCTGAATCATATCGGTTCATCCTTTCTATTGTTTGATTCGTCCGGCTCCGGCAAGGTGCTGTTGCCAGTAGGAGCCTGTCAGGTCTGCGTAACTAATGGGATTTCCGGCATGGTACATCCGGTTATTTCCCACATACAGCCCCACATGGGTGATGTAGGTTCCAGCATTGTAGGTGGAATGGAGACCAAATCCCTGCTTTTGCTTGGACAGGATATGCTAAGTCACATTGTACTGTTCCTGTGCTGTCCGTGGCAGGGTGATTCCTGCCTTGCCATAGCACCACTGCACCAGTCCCGAACAGTCAAAAGAAAAGTGGAGGGGGAATCGCCCCTGTACACATACGTCCAGCCCTCATACTTTAAGGCTTCCTCCATGATAGCCTGTACCGTTTCATCATCAAACTGTGCCACGGTCAGGTATTGCGATAGTCCTGCCACATAGTCTAGGAAACCGTCCTGCCCACATAGTCTAGGAAACCGCCGCCATAGTTAGGACTGAACTTATTAATTGTTTAAGTCACAGCCCTTTGCTTCCTGCCGTTGCGAGCAGTTCCCTGTTTGATGGATTCCTCTGTGTTAAGGGAGTTCGGGGAAGCCCCAGAGACCTGAGGACTGTATAACGTCTTCCAGCGTGCCGCCGGATTCCACCTGAATGATGGCGAGCAGCACATTTAAGCATTCCTCTATGCCATATTCCCTTGCATACTTTTCCAGCATAGGCTTATGGGCGAGGACTTCCTGTGATACGCTCACGCCCCCCATAGATAAGGTTTCCGCCGCTTCCTCCGTCTTCCTCATCCGAGAAGACAATCACCACCAAAAAAGGAGCAGGAGAACATCATCACGAACACGCCGGAACAGGCAAAAGAAAAGGTGTCTTAACTTCATGGCTTCTCCCCTTTCTTCTGTTTGACGCCGCTGTTACTGTTTTGTCCACTCCTTTCTGGCGGTGGTACGCCGGATGGTAAAGTTGGATTCTTTTACCGCAGGGGCAGCCCGTTTTTCTTTCCGGTATCACAGGAGCCGTATCATTCTGACAGGTCTTGTCGGAGGGGGGGCAGCAGGTGTAGTAGTTGTCTTTGTCTTTCATCTGGTTTGTCTGGGGAAGCCGGAGGGTCTATCTGGCGTTCTGTCCTACAGGCGGCGTCTGTTCATTCATGGTGGATGGAAGCCGCTTTACCACCGGAACCGAAGACCGTTCTGCCACAGTTCCCCATAAGAAACCTGTCCCCGTTCCCCTGATGGATGGGAAGTTGGCTGTATAGCTGGCTTTCCTGTATGAGAGGTATCTGCATGATGTCGGAAATCTTCCGGCTGCTTTTGCAGTAACAGGGCGTTCATGGACAGGAGCCGCCCTTTGGTATCACTTCGGAGCTGTCTTTGCGGCTGTTTTGCCTGTTCCAGTTCCGCCATGCGTTCTTGCAATGGTCTGTCTGCGGCTTTTCTGCCTGTGCGTTCCGCTGTTCGGTTCTGGCAGTTGGGTCTGGGTCACGCTTGAAGTAAATCCTTGCACTCCCTCTGATACCTGTGTTTTCCTGTGGTAAAGAGCGTACTTTGCACTGACAGGCGTGTAAATCCTTTGCCTGCTCCCGAAGCTGCCCGGCAGTATCGGCTATCTTATCTTTGGTATCTGCCACCGCACCTACTGCAGAACCAGCCTGCTTCCATGCGGATTCTTTTCCGGTGCTGCCTGCCCATCTGGTCTGCTGTGGTCTGCCTGTGTCCGTTTGGAAGAACCGGAGCTGGAAGCAGTTCTCTGGTCTGAGCCAGCCTGCCTTCTGCGTGGTAGGCAGCCGTACCAGCCCCAAGAGCCGCCACAGAACGTCCTAACTTATGCTGTAAACGCAGCATATGGGCGTGCATGAGCATACGGGCTCCTGCATGATACGGCTCCCCATGCTTTGGGAATCCCCACTTTGTAAGGAGAACATCCCCATCAAATCCCCCAGCTTGAAAAAAAATTTCCGGCAAAGGTCACTATCTGCAAGAACGCCGCTGGAAGAACGGATATTCCCCAGACAGGTTGTAGAGCATGGTGGAAATGCTGAACGCTACCGTGATAATCAGGGTGATTCCGGCTCTGGTGGGATGGTATTGAACAGTTTTGTAATGGCACGTTTGACATCCTCAAAAGAGGGAACCATGCTGAGGAGGAAGCCTCTTGGGCAGGAACATGGGCGTAGATGATAAAAAGCACCTGTGAAAAAATCATTATCCCCGTGAGTAGGAATACAAAAACGGAGATACCGATATTGAACATAAACAGGAAGAATACGGTTCCCAAGCGGTTGATGGTTTTTGTGGTAAGGTTGGTGTTTTCCCTGTCTTCGATTTCTCCACCACGATTTCTTCCCTGGGTCCTGCCCGTTGTTTTCGTCTGGGCGCTGGTTGAGAGCAGGCGTTCACGCGTCAGCCCCAAGGTTTTCCACATCCGAGTTGCCGTATTGCAGCAGGAGCCACGGCTGCTTGACCTGTATGGAAAACAGGCTGTCCTGCGTATCAAATCTACGCTGTCTTTTCCTTGACTTTCCGAGTTCGGCAGCACAATCTTTGTTGCCCAGGGTCAGGCTGGCATTGCTGATGTCTGCGGAAAATTCATTGATTTTCCCCTGATATAATCCGGAGCATAAGCGATAAAGGCAGCAGACAGCACAGAACACCACCACGAAATTCACAACGGCATGGATGGCTTTTGTGGTTTCCGTTTAAGCCCTGTGTAGGCAACGTAAATCCCACCACCAGAATGAGAGAATCAAAGAGGAACCTGGATATAAATCCTCCTGAGACAAGCCGCCTGCGGTAACGCCTGCAAGGGTCTGCATATTTTTCCCAATGGAATCCGCCGTAGAGGAAAATGAAGTCCAGCGAGTAGGCTTCCTGAATCAGATACCCCGTGGCGTTGGAAAGGCAAGGCCGATTGTCCAGATAAATTTGTGATGGCATACAGCCTGCAAGCATCACCTGTTTCCGATGTACCGTCCAGCCAGTTCCATCGAGCCAGTCCCATCCGCTGTCCACATAAAAATCAAGCTGGTAGTTGTCCAGAGGATATTTGCTGTATTCGTTGGCAGCGTCCACCGTATCATCCACCAGTCCGGCAGCATGGGCGGCTGTGCCGAAGACTGCCAGCAGCAGGAGGATGAGCAGGAGTGCCAGAAGCACCCTGCCAATCACTTTTCCTGCCATCTTCCAAGACAATCTCTTTTTTGCGTGATGGGGAACAGGGAGTTGCTGCCCGTTGGAAGTTCTATGTATCACCATCATTCCACCTCTTTTCTCACGGGCGGTCTGGTATCAAAGGCATGGAACAGGTCTTCAAAGATAGGATGGAACTGTATCACTCCTACACGCCCGTACAAATCACTGATAAGGCACTGTCCGTTTTCCAAGTCACGGAGCCGCTTCTGGTTGTTTTCATCTTCGAATCTACCCCGAAAAGGCGAGGGTCTTCTTGATTTCGTTGATGTCCGTGAACGGAACGCAAACTTCAAGCCCAGATTGTTTTTCAGCTTTTCATCCAGCAAATCGTCCGTGTTCTGGGTGACAAAGTAAACGCTCGCGTTCATGGCACGTCCGGCACGAACCAGTCAGAGGTCTTGCCTCTGTGCTACCTGTAAGAAGCTCCATGCTTCGTCCAAATCCACAATCTTAAACCGCCGCGGTCGGTGTGGATGAAGTCGAGGGCAAAGGTGCTGATTACAATGAGCATTGCCACGGGAAAGCAGCTCCATTGTGGTGTATTCTTCAAATGAGGTTTCCTTATCCGGCAGCACCAAATCCGCTACCTGAATGATATTGAGCTGCTTTTCAAGGCTGATGGACTGTGTGACATCCCCATCCGAAAAGAGCAGGTGTGCAAAAAGTCATAGTCCGTAAAGGATTCGATATGGTCGGCTATGCTGGTGCTGATGGTGGTTCCCTCCGCCCGAAGTTCCTCAATCACTTTGAAAAGTCCCCGTTCCTCACTGTTTGTCACCGCACGAATGGCTTTCCGAAGAACAGGGAACTTTTCCCCGTCACGGCTGAAATGCCCGTTAAAAAGGTCAGGATGTCGATTGCCAGTGATTCCGGAATCCTTTGGGTTCTCCATAATCACATACGGGTCGAGAAAGCCCCTGTTCTGTTCCTCCGAAGTCAGGTTTTACGATATTGATTTCATGGGCGATTTCCGGCAGGGTTTTCTTTCCAGCGTCCCCGTTCCGCTTTCGGGTCAACAATGAGTGCCTGTGCCCCAAACAATACGGAATAATAGACTATCATGTTGTTGCTGAATGATTTTCCGCCGCCGAGGGAGCCGACAAAAGCGGCAGCAAGGGCGTTGGTGACGGAGTCTTTACCCCTTGACCGGCAAGGGGCAGGCTTTAAGTACTACATTTCTTCTATGTATCAAGGCTGTACCCAATATAAATACCCTCCGGTTTCCCCAACATCTGGGTTGCCCCCAAATCCAAGACCAGCGAGGAAGTCGCTGGTGACATACTGGATGTAATCGTTCAGATACCGTTTGCTGGCAGGGAGAAATTCCCCATGCAGCCCCAGCATATCCCCAAAGGGGCGAACCAGCTTCACGTTCAAATCATCATAAAAAATCTTTCACCTCATTGCAGCGGCGTTTCAGTTCCTCCAAGTCGGGAGCCGTCACACGCACTACATAGGACAGTTTGTACATGGATTCCTTGCTCTGGTCTAAGGTGGATTCCAGTTCATTTACGCTGTCTAAAGCGTCCACCACGTTTGTACTGGTTTCACTGTCATTCTGCCATGCGTGGTTGTCCAAATCTTTCAGCTCTTTTTTCTTGTTCCGTACCGTGGAGAGGGCTTTCCGGTTTGTGACAATCTCCACATTCATAGAGGTATCAATGGGAAGGTAAATTGCTGCTGCTGATAGTAAAAGATTTCCGAGGATGGAAAGTCCAGTTCCCCACAATGCTGTTGATGGTAAAGTAGGCGGGTATAAACTGTCCCGTCTTCCTGTTCGATTTTCAGATACCGCTGGTTTTCCTCTATCAGACAACGGGTGGGTTTGATGAGGTCATAGTATTTCACCAGCGTTTCCTCCTGAAACCGCTTCTTCGGCAGGTAATACTCATAATCTTCGTAGGCGGTTCCGGTCTGCCCGTATAAATGCTCAATCAGATAGCCAAAATCGTCCTTATCAAGCCGCCGGACTTTAAAGCGGCGTGAGATTTTATTTTCCAGCAGTTTTTCCATCTTCTGAAACCGCCAGATTTCCTCATTGCTCATGGAAACAAAATCCCCCATGAGCTTGTGGTTGACTTCGTGGAGGAAATCGGAAACGGCGGTCTTTGCTTCCTGCGAAACTGCTTCATGGTGACTTCCTGCTCATTGACAAGCAGCTTAAAGCCGATAAAAAAACGGTAGTCCACCTGATTTTCCCCTATCATGGAAATGAGGGCTTCGGTCTGTGCGTCAATCTTTGCACAGGCAACGTCCTTTAGCTTGCCTGTCACTTCCTGTTTGGAGCGTTCCTGTGCCGCCCGTATGCTGGATTCCGTGCTGATTTGCAGGGCGTGAATCTTCCCGTCCCTGTTCTGGGCGATAAGCTGCCGGAATGAATCGTGTACCTGATACTTCTGTTCAGGGCTTAAAAAGGAATAGTTGTAGGGAAGCAGTTCATAGTAAGCGAAGCACTCCCGTCATGGTTGAACACAAGGTTATTTTCGATATACTTAATCGGATATGCCATAAATATCACTCCTTACTGCCGTGATGGGCTGTGCCGGATATTCCTTTTCCAGCTTCACGGGCTTTCCTGCATAGGTCAGTTTCGGGCGTACCAGATATGCCAGTACGGATTTCAGGAAGCCATAAGGCTTTTCCCGTCAAAGGTTTTCTGGCACATGAACCAAGTGAGGGCAGAGGGTACGCCGAAGTATTTCAAAAATGCCCCGTCAATGAACGAAAGGGGAGGGAGGTTCCCTAAGAGTATCACTGCAAACACCGATACCACGAACCACGCCATCTGCGTAAATGTGATGGGGAATGGCAGCTTAAAATCATTGATGGAATAGAGTACCTTTTCCACCGACCAGATACTGGTATAGCTTCGTATTTTTTTCATGTTGTCCGTCCTTTCTAAAAGATGGGGGCAGCAAACGAGCTGCCCCTGAATCAAAAAATCCGCCTGTATTTCCTGAAAGAGATACAGACGGGTCTACCGTAAGATTTCATATACGCCGTGGTTTGTGACAACAAAGGTTCCCTCAATTCCATGTCACGCCCATAGGCGGCGTAGTCGATATAGTTTTTTGTAAGTGTGCCGGAAGTTCGCCAAGCTGTCCGCTTTCTTCCAGATAGCAGCGAGCCACATCCGCCATATCGTCACAGCCGGAATGGCAGATAATATCGTCTTCATGCTCACAGAGTTCTTCGATACTGCCAAAGTAGGATTGCAGCTCTGATAGTTCCTCCTGAATGTACTCCGGTAAGTCCTCCACCATTTCACACAGGCGGTTGACTTCTTCAATGGGGGTATATTCGTCAATCTCAAAGGGCAGCTCATAATCATGGATGGCGTATTCCTCATATTCATCATTCAAACCGATACGTTCCTTGACTTCCTCAAAGTCCACAGGCGGCGTGAACCATGCCCCGACCAGTTCGCCCTCATTGTATTTTCCTAAGTTGGCAATGTAAATCCGCATTTCCTCCAAGTTCTTCTACCTCCTTTTAGCGGTAATAAAGATACCATTGTCCGTAAACAGGTAGTTTTCGCTGGTTTCAGTTCCCGACCAATGGCAGCGTAGTCGATATGGTTCAACAGGTCTGGATGTACTTCTCCAAATAGCTGTACCTCCTGCACCAGATAACGGGCGAGGATTCCCCGTCCTGCACCGGATAGCAGCGTATCTGGTCTTTGTGGTCGATAAATTCCGTAAAGCTGGGAAACCACCGCTTTTTGTACCACATCCATTTCATAATAGAGGGGCGTTCCCCCTGCATTTCCTGTACCATCCGGCAAAGGGCGTTGATTTCCCAGAGCCTTGTGTTGCCCTCAATGGAAAGGGCAGCTCATAGTCTTCAATTTCGATTTCTTCCTCACTCTGAACCCCAAGACGTTCCCTGATTTCTTCAAAATCCACAGGGCAGGAAAACCATGCCCCAGGATATTCCTCAAAATCTTCATGGTAAAACCGTGTGGTGTTCAGGATGTAGATTCTCATTTCCTCAATCAGTATCACGTCCTTTCTTAGAACAAAAATGGCAACTAACTTTGTTTGTCAGTTGCCATTTTTCTAATAAAATATTCGCTTTTAATTCTTCATCACTATTGATTTTTTTTTAATTACCCAAGGTTGTAAAAAATAATTGATTTGTGGGTCTAACATACTTACTAAATGAGTTTGTCCGGCAGGGGTTAATATTTGTAAATGTTGAAGTTCTATTACTAATCCATTGTTCATGGGTAATGGCAGGGTGTGGGTTGGTTCACGTAAAAACTCCCGAATGATTGTCACCTGTTCTGGTGTCATATTTTTCAAATATTTAATCTGAGCAGTTCCTAATCTCTTAGAAGCATACTTGTCATAAAAAGAAATGAAAAATTTTAGATAGTAATAAAACGATTAGTAAAGCTGTGGAAATCACAAAAACAATGCCTATTGTAAAACCATATTTTTCTCGAAAATTTATAATATAAAACTTTTGGGCTAACTTTTGAGGCAATAATAATAATGTACCACTGGCAATAGATAAAGCTCCTAAAATGTTCGGTGGTAATTTCAAAAAATCAATAAAATCCTTCATACATTTCCTCCACTTTCAATTACTATTAAAGAAATTATACCACCATTCTTAGTTTATCTCAATTATCATACACTATCATATTACATCTTCTTTCTTTTGGGGAGTTACGCTCCCCAAGCCCCTAGTGGACTTCCGCCATGAAGCAATCAGAGCTTGCTCCATAACGGAAGTGTAAAATGGGTTTCCTATGCACCGATAATCTTATTGAACAGTTCCAGTAAGATGTCCTTTACACCGTCCGCATTGAAGACCAGACCGACCGCTACGAGGGAAACTACTAAAAAGCCGATAAGTTTGGAAAATTCCCTCTTAAATCCGAGGTACAGTCCAATCACCACGATTGCCAGCAGCACAAGGGACTGGGCGTTGGATAAAAAAACCAGTTGTAAAGATTCTGTCGAAATTCATAAAAGCTCCTTTCTTTCCTGTAAGATTTCTTAGGTTCTAAAATTGCCGCCGTTAAAGCACCACCTCATTTGCAGCGGCGGCTTGCTGCTTCAGGATTTTTTCGTGCTTCTCCGTCAGCTTTGCATGGGTGATGATGTCATGGACAATCTGGGTGTGGTTCATCTTATCCAGACGGAGAGCCAGCTTTAACGTGGGGCTACCTGATGGGAGAGCCAGTGCAGGGTGCGTTCAAAGGAATAGGGTTCCGGTTTGGTTGTCAGTTTCAGGATTCCCTGTGTTCCCCGATGAACCACGCCCATTCCTCACTGATACGCCAGTCAGAACGGGGCTTCGTATCGTCCCTGTCCACGAACCGGACATAGCGGTTGATGATTTGAAAGGCTGTCCGTTCTGGATTGTCATGTTCTAACAGGTCACGGATGGCGTAAAAGGCACGCTCATTTTTCAGCCGGATTTCAAAACGGTTCTTTTACCTCTGCGTCCGCAATGGGAATATCGTGCTTTTGTACTGCTCATAGTCTTTTCATAAATGCAGAAGTACACCTCACTTTGGAGGGAGCCGATATACAGGGTGTTCCCCATACATTCTTTTTTCCCCCACTCCGTACCAGTTCGCCGCTACGGTAGCTCTTGAAGCTGCGGAAGACCGAGATACATTCCTCATTCCGGCACTTCTCTGTCAGATGGGGAATGTTCGGGGATTCCTGTTTTGTCATTGATGGCAAGGTCAAGCCGCTTCATCACGCCGTCCTCCATGAGAACGTCCATAAAAAACTCATACCAGCTCCGTTCCTGTGCCCACAGATAGCTTTCAAACTGGCGGCAGCCACGCCCTTTCAGTTCCAGCAGCACCCCTTTTTCCAGCTCCGGGATACTAGAACGAAAATATCCCCCAGATAGTAATGCTCTGTGTAAGAGTAGAAGCCGTAGTCTTCATGGATAAAGTAGGGGGAGTTTCCCAACCGCAGCACGTCTTCCACGATATGCCACATCCGTGTAGGAAAGCCGAATCCGAACATAGTCAAAAGAGCATTTCAAGGGGATTGTCTGGATTGAAGCGTTCAGAGCTTCTGGAGATGGCTTCCTGTAATGCTTCGGATGGGTGAGCCTTGCTCGTTTCAATATCGCTCAGGTACGGACGGGTGATTCCGGCAGCTAACGCAAAGTTTCTGTTGTGAGATACCGTAAACTTCCTGTTTTCTTTGATGTCCCGTACCATGTTTTTTCATTCAGTGAAAATCCCTCCTGTCTAAAAAGCGTATGTCAACTTTCAGGGGTGCTTGTTGACATACATGGTCTCAGGAGAATCCCTTGTGTATCATTGGTTCTGCCCTGTTGTTGGAATTGTTGCCTGTCGATTTATTGCCCTCTGTTTAGATACGAGGGTTCCATGCAGCATGCCGCGGCACACCAGCTACAGCAGGTCGAAGTCCGTTTCTGCGGCTTTTCGCTTCGCTTGCCGCCTGCATACCCTGCCTGCTGTCTATCAGTTTTTTATTTCTTTGAGAAGTATTGTCCTTTGGCACAAGGGGCGTGTAAAGTCCAACACTGGTTCCCGCATCACCTGCTTACGCCCCTTTTATCTGCTTTAGGGAGAAATCCTTTGTGGTTTGAACATCATCCACTTGGCCCATTTCCACGGGAAATTAAACTGGTCACGGATTCCGTCCCCAGATACTTTGCGTCGGACGCTGGCAGGCGAGAATCAGGAAGAAACCAGCCTGCCGCCCAAGCATAACGATTTGTTTTAATTTGTTGAGGACAGCAGCGTTTTTCCTTTGTGCCGAGCATTTCCGCCATAAATGCTACATATTCATCAAAGATAGAAATTTTAGGAAGCCCCAGATAGCGTAATTTTATCCGGTAATTCTCCATGAGCTTCATGTCTTCGCTGCGTTTCATCATTTCTGCTCGCCGGGAATGGTGTAGAGCTTTGTGGAGTTGGAACGGCTGCCCTGCCGGCCGTTCACCACCCTGACCTGACCGTACCTGCCACATTTTTCCCGCGCGGGCGCTTCGTACAGGCCCCAGACCGCATTGCGGAACTGGGTGTTTGCCGCATCCGATGCATCCGGTTCCGGCTCCACGTCCACCGTGCCAAAATCTTGGGCAGCACGATGATGCTGCGGGTGATGGTCTCGCCGTTCACGGTAATGTTCACCTCATGCCCGCCGGAGGAAGCGTTGTATGCCGCCGGGATGTAGGCCCTCCAGCCATCGGCTGCACGCACGCACTGCACATTGCCAAGGTCGGTCTCCACCGTGGGGGCTGCATCGCCGGTCATGCCGGAGATGCGCAGGCCCACCATGCCGCCCTGCTCCACCCGCTCGGCGGAAAGCTCCACCTCCGCGCTGGCCTGCAGGGTGAACCGGAAGGCATAACGATACCAGCCGGTGGGCTTTGCGGGCTTTTCCAGCCCCAGATTTCTGCGCACTGAGCCGGTGCTGCCGCCCTCAAATTGGGTGGCCATGCCGCCCTCCGGCACCCGCCAGACCGATAGCTCTGCCTTATATTCGCCGTTGGCCGGGAACAAAAAGCTTTGATAATCGCTCACACTGCCCACAAATACAATGCTGCCATAGGTGTTCTGGATGGTGAGGGTGGTGTAGCTGGCCCAGTCCGGCAGGGTGATGGCCGGGTGGGCCGTGTACAGCGTGCCCAGCTTCTGCACCGTGAGGGTGGCGGGGCTGGCAAACACCTTATCGAGCTTTCCGCCGATGAGCGGCACCTGCCAGCAGGCAGCCGTTGGGTTCCAGCGCTTCGGTGCCAAACTGCGCGGTGCTGTCCGGGCAGCCGCCCTCGGTGGTAAAGGCATAGCTCACCCCCATCACCGCGCCCAGAAAGATGCCTACGCCCAGCACCACACCCACGAGCCAGAGCAGAAAACGCTTCATGATACACTCAGCTTCTATGTAACAAAAAGGGCGCACCGGCAAACAGCCTTTTGCAGACTGCCGGTGCGCCCGAAAGGTTTTTTGCAGTTCGTGTTTTTATTCTGCAGCATCCTCTGCAGGGGCAGAATCCTCTTCGGCAGCAGCCTCCGGCTCTACCGTTGCAGCATCGTCCTCGCCGAACAGCAGACGCTCGTACTCGTCCAGTTCCTTCTCACGGCGGTGCAGGTAAACAGCAACAGCAGCAAGGGCACCGGCAACAGCAGCCAGAACAGTGATCACAGCGACCAGACAAGATTTCTTCATAGGTTCAATACACTCCTTTTTTGTTGAAACGATGTTTCAGCTTTCATTCCAGTGCTTGTTGGCTTTTATTATACCCGTTCCTGTCAAAAATTACAACCATTCAGGTCAAAAAGGCCAAAAATTTCATACCATAAGCATCTTATATGACTTAAATGCACCGGGCAGGGTATACTCCGCCTGCAAAGCTTCCCGGCTGGCCCAGACGCAGCCCGCCGGGGCATCTTGGGCAGGCAGATGCAGCAGGATGCCGCTCATGTGCCACTCGATATGGCTGAAGATATGCTTTGCGGCGGGCAGGGCGTCCGGCGCGGCGGTGCCGGTATCCACCCCCATGGCCTGCAGGCGGGCAAGGACCTCTCCGGCCGCAAGGGCTTCACCCTCCCACAGCACCGGCTGCCACAGCCCAGCCAGCAGGCCTTTTGCGGGGCGCTGCTGCAAAAAGAAAGCCCGCCGGGCTTTCCAGCAGGGCCAGTGTCACAGGCTGCAGTCTGCGGGGCTTTGGCGCTGCTTTGGGGGCAGCTCCAATGCAGTGCCCGCAGCACGGGCGGCGGCACAGGTGGGCGAGCGGGCATTTTTTCGCACAGGGGCGCACCGTTCGGCACGCAGACCAGTGCCCCAGCTCCATAAGGGCCTGATTGTAGTCGCCGGGCGCATCCGGCGGCTGGTGCTCCATCACTCGGGCGGTGAACGCTTTTTCACTGCCGGTTCCGTGACGGCAGCGGGGTCGTTGGACAAACGGGAGAACACCCGCAGCACATTGCCGTCCACGGCGGGCACCGGGATGCCGAAGCTGATGGACGCAACGGCTCCCGCCGTGTAGTCCCCGATGCCGGGCAGGGCGCGCAGGGCATCGTAGTCGGCCGGAAGCTCGCCGCCGTACTCCTCGCAGACGATGCGGGCGGCTTTCTGGAGGTTGCGCACCCGGCTGTAGTAGCCCAGGCCCTCCCACAGCTTGTGCAGCTTTTCCTCCCCGCAGGCGGCAAGGGCCGGGAATGTCCGGCAGAGCGGCGAGAAAGCGTTGGTAGTAGGGCAGTGCCGCCGAGACCCGGGTCTGCTGCAGCATGATCTCGCTGAGCCACACGTGGTATGGGCTGGGGTCGGTGCGGAAGGGCAGGATGCGCTGGTTTCGGTAGAACCATTCCAGCAGGGCAGAGGAAATGTTTTCCACTTCTTTGGTGCTCCTTGTTGAAAAGTCGGGCATCTTTCTGATTTAGAATTGCCTCGCTTTGCTCTGGCAATCATAGCGGTAAAATTTTTATAGAAAGCGATCCCGGAAAGTCTGCGGACTTTCCGGGATCGCACTTTTCACAGGTAAGGCCGCCGCGGTCAACAGCTGTATCATTTTAAAGCAGCAGTTTCCGGATACGGCCCCTTGCGTGAAAATGTGTTTGGAGCGGCCCGCAGGCCGCGACAAACACGAATATTAAAAATTCATTCCGCTGAATATGCCCAAAGCGCAAGCGGAGGGCATTCAAATCGTCATACTCAGAAGCCGTATGCAGTGCGGGGGAAGGGCAGCACGTCACGGATGTTCTGGATGCCCGTGAGGTACATGATCATGCGCTCGAAGCCCAAGCCGTAGCCGGCATGCTCCACGCCGCCGAACTTGCGCAGATTGAGGTACCAGTCGTAGCTGGACTTGTCCAGACCCAGCTCGTCCATGCGGGCCACCAGCTTGTCGTAGTCCTCTTCACGCTGGCTGCCGCCGATGATCTCGCCGATGCCGGGCACCAGCATATCTGCGGCTGCCACGGTCTTGCCGTCGGCTTCATCTTCATATAGAAGCTCTTGATCTCCTTGGGGTAGTCGGTGACGAACACGGGCTTTTTGAACACCACCTCGGTCAGGTAGCGCTCGTGCTCGGTCTGGATGTCCACGCCCCACTCCACAGGGAACTGGAACTTCTTGTTGTTCTTCTTCAGGATCTCGATGGCCTCGGTGTAGCTGATGCGGCCAAACTCGCTGTTTGCCACCAGCTCCAGCCGCTCGATCAGGCCCTTGTCGATGAACTGGTTGAAGAACGCCATCTCGTCCGGGCAGTTGTCCAGCACGTAGCGGATGACGTACTTGGTCATGGCCTCGGCGTGTCCATGTAGCCGTTCAGGTCGCAGAAGGCCATCTCCGGCTCGATCATCCAGAACTCGGCGGCGTGACGGGTGGTAAAGCTCTTCTCGGCGCGGAAGGTGGGGCCGAAGGTGTACACCTTACCGAATGCCATGGCCATGGCTTCGGCTTCCAGCTGGCCGGAAACGGTCAGGTTGACCGGCTTCTCGAAGAAGTCCTGGGTGTGATCCACAGTGCCGTCCTCGTTCTTGGGCACATTCTCCAGATCCAGCGTGGTCACGCGGAACATCTCGCCTGCGCCCTCACAGTCGGAAGCGGTCAGCAGCGGAGAGTGAGCGTAAACGAAGCCGTTCTCCTGGAAGAACTTGTGGATGGCGTAGGCAGCGGCGCTGCGCACGCGGAAAGCGGCGTTGAAGGTGTTGGTGCGGGGGCGCAGGGTGGGCATGGTGCGCAGATATTCCATGCTCATCTTCTTTTTCTGCAGCGGATACTCGTCCGCCGGGCAGTCGCCCAGGATCTCCACACTGTCGGCATTCAGCTCAAAGGGCTGCTTTGCCTGCGGGGTGAGCACCAGCTTGCCCTTGACGCGCAGGCTGCTGTACAGACCGGTGTGGATCACCTCATCGTAGTTTGCCAGCTTGCCTGCTTCCAGCACGACCTGCAGGGTCTTGAAGCAGCCGCCGTCCGACAGGGCGATGAAGCCGATGTTCTTGGAGTCGCGGATGTTCTTTGCCCAGCCGCAGACGGTGATCTCGGTGCCGTCGGCGGGGGTGTTTTTGAACAGCGAAACGATCTCAGTGCGTTCCATGGTGGTTGTTCTTTTCCCTTTCGATATAAAATGAAAAAGACGACAGCTTTGTTCTCCCTGAAAGTTCAGGGCGAACAAGCTGTCTTGTAATGTCCGCGGTGCCACCTGAATTACCGGAAGTGTCCGGTCGCTCACGCGCTCAAGAAAAGCGCTGCTCCGTGTAACGCTGAGCCTGCGGCGCACCTACTGGCGGCGCATTTCACTGCTGCCCTGTTCAGTTTGCTGCTCCCGGGTGTTCGTTCACGCGGCGTGCGGGCGCGGCTCTCAGCTGTGCCGCACTCTCTGGGCCGGACGGCCCGCGCTACTTTTCCCGATCTTTGCATTTGACCTTTAAAAAATAGCACTTTGGCGGCGTTTTGTCAAGCACCGCCCAGCAATGCGGCAGCAAGGCCCTTTGCCGCCAGCTGCCCGGCATAAAGAGCCTCGTTCAGGTTATTGCCGTGCCCGCCGATCTCAATGAGCAGGCTGCCGGTGGTCAGATCCTGATTGTAGAACCGGTAGCTGAACAGCACCGGCCGGGTAAAACCGGGGTACATTTTTCCATGCTGCGCTCCCACGCAGCGGCAAAGCGCAGATTCTGCCGCCAGCCCGGGCAGCTGCACGCTGGTGCCGTTGTCACACCCGCAGATGATCATCACCTGTGCCGCCTGCCGTCCGTCCACCGTGCACACCGGGGCATAGCGGCTGCCGCTTTCCGTCTCGATGGCATCGCGGTGGACATCCAGCACCACCTTGATGCTGGGATACTGCGCCAGATACTGCTGCACCACCGCACGGCTGTTGGCATAGCTTCCAGTGTAGCTGGGGTAGTCGTTCAGGGTCTCGTCGTGAAGGGTGCATATTCCTGCCGCGTTGAGGGTATCGGCCACCACGCGGCCCACCGCGCACATGTTCACGCTGCAGTCGGTGCTGCGGGCACCGTCGCCCGGGGCGAACCACAGCCCTGCAGAAAGACGGTAGTCCTCGGTCGCGTGGGTGTGCATCACCAGCACCTGCGGGTCGGGACTGTCCGGCTCAATGGCAAAAGGCAGCGGATTCTTGATCTCTGCCGCAATGTCCGCTGCGCTCTGCCGGGTGTTGTTCTTGATGCTGCCCGCCCCGCAGGGGATGTACTTTTTCGCCGCTGCCCTGCGGATAATTTTTTCAATGACCGTACCCGCATCTGCCGGGCGGGCATCCTCCGCCCAGCAGGGGCACAAGATAGTCCTCGATGCTACCCGGCAGTCCTGCACGGCCTGCGGCAGCAGGATGCCGCCCGGAGAGGCCGGACGCTGTCCGGCACGGCTTTCCACCTGCACAGATGATGCCGCCTGCTCCTGTGCGGCCTGCCGCCCCAGCCAGAAAGTTTCGGCCATGGGCAGCGGTGCCAGTAATGGCCGCAGCCAGCATCAGTGCGGCCGCTGCGGGCAAAGATGCACAGGGCTGCAAACAGAACCGCAGCCTGCTTCCAGAAACGGCCTGCTGCATGGCGGCCCCTGCGCCCGGCAGGCGCCAAGCCGTGCTTTGCTGCGCATGGCAAATAACCTCCTTTCGGCCCACCGGTGTTGCCAGCCGTCAGCCAGCACAGCTGCGCCACGCTCAGCCGGGGCTGCAGGGCCCGGTTGATGGCTGCGCCAGAAGAGCCAAGCCGTGGGCAATCACGCTGTCCAGCGCCCGGGGCGTCACCACAAGATCCGCTCCTTCGTCCGAATCCATCAAGGTGGGGATGCCCGCTGCGATCACCGGCACGCCCAGCAGTGTCCCGCGTCCAGATGCTTTGCGTGATCCGCCTGCGCCGGGTACAGCCCTGCGTCGGAGAACTGCACGCGTGCGCCCCAGCCGCGCGCCCTCGGCGCTGCAAAGGCTGTCCACGCAGATCAGGGCCGCCGGGCGCAGCTGTTCCACCATGCGCCCCGGCCAGCTGGCTGCAAGAGTCAGCCCGGTGGAGGCCGACACCCCGGCGCAATGGCGGCCACCGGCCGGATGCCTTTTACCGGCAGCGTGTGCTGCGGCCCCATGGTGACTAAAACGCTTCTGCGCCGTGCGCGGGCCGAGAGCATCCGCGGTAATGCGGCGGTTGCCCACGCCCAGCACCAGCACCGGGCCTTTGGGCGGCAGCAGGGCGCGCAGCTCCCGGCGCACACGTCTCGATGACAGCGGCGTCCCGCTCGTCCAGCACGCTGACGCTGGGCATTTCCAGCGTGACATACCTGCCCCGGGGCGGCTGAGCCCCTCGCGGGCGATCTCCACCCGCGTTATTGTGACCCCCGCCGTTTGCTGTGGCAAGCCTTACCCCTGCGGGCAGGCAGCGCCCCCTGTGCCGCGCCAAACATCTCGTCTGCCATATCGGTAAAACGCATTTTTCTGCACTCCTCCGTGCCTGTTTTGGGGCCAAATGCCCCCTTTCTGCCGCAGAAAGTATGGAAAAAATAAAACTTTTCTAAACAAAAATCAAAAAAACGCTTGCGCTGGTACGCGAAATATGGTATCATAGGGTGCGCTGTTATAGGTAGCCAAGGAGGTGGAACGAATGCCTAACATCAAATCTCAGAAGGACCGCGTCGTGCAGGCTGCTGCAGAGCAGGCTCACAACAAGGCCATTAAGACCAACCTGAAAACAGTCGTCAAGAAGGCAGACGCTGCCATCGATGCGAATGCCGCTGACAAGGACGCAACCGTCCTGGCTGCTGTTTCCGCGATCGACAAGGCTCGCGCTAAGGGCGTCATCAAAAAGAACACCGCCAGCCGCAAGATCAGCCGTATGGCAAAGCGTGCTAACAAGAACGCTTGATCGCGCAGTTTGATTGACGAACAAAACCTCTGTACCGGGTTCCCGGCACACGGCAGGCTCTGCCGCTGCACCGTCTCCAGGGCGGCTCGAACTCCGGCGGCAGGGGCTGCGGCGGCAATCGCCATCCACCACGCCGCCCACGCTGCGGGCCAAGCACCGCCAGCGAAAGCCCCGGCACAAAGCGCCGGCTCGTGCAGCCACGGACTGCCCGGCGGCAGCACCAGCGCGTGCACAGGCACAGCGCCGCCCACAGCTCCCATAATACGGTCTGACCGCTGTGTTTCATGCGCCTCACCTCCGTTTTGCCCCCAGTTTACCAGCCGCCGGGCGCAAAATGTGGCGAAGCAGCGCGGACAAAACATGTTCTGGTGTATTTCTTCTTCAGTTCTGGTCATGGCTTTTGCCCACCCAGCTGCACACCACGCCGCAGACAAGGCTTGCGGTGATGCCCGCAGAAGCAGCAGTCAGCCCGCCGGTCAGGATGCCGATAGCACCTCTTCCTCCACGTGCAGTGCGCACCCCTTTGCCAGCAGGTGGCCGAAGCCCAGCAGCGGAACTGTGGCCCCGCAGCCTGGCAAACTCTGCCAGCGGCGCATACAGCCCGACCGCCGAAAGTACCACTCCCGCCACCACATAGCCGGTCAGGATGCGGGCCGGGGTCAGGCCGGTGAGGTCGATGAGCAGCTGTCCCGCCACGCAGATGGCCCCGCCCACGCAGAAAATGCCCACAGATAGTTCATTTCAGTTCTCCTTTTCCGGTCGCGGTCAGTTCCACCAGATGTGCCACCGCCGGGATGGTCTCCTTCTGCAAAAAGGTGGTCTGGCTCATCAGGGCCCCGGTGGCTGTGAACAGTACCCGCCTGGCTGCCCCGGCGCAGGCGCGGGCAGGATGTGCCCGCACAGCACCGCCGCGCAGCAGCCCGGGCCCGGAGCCGCCGCTTTTTACGCGCTGCTCGTTTGGCGTCGAAACAGGATGCACCCGCAGTCCACATGGTTTTTCACGCAGCAGACCCTCTGCGGCCAGCAGCTCCCGCAGCAGCTGACTGCCCACCTGCCCAAGGTCGCCGGTATAGATGCAGTCGAACTCCTGCGGTTCGGTGCCGGTATCCTTAAAATAGTGCAGCAGGGTGGCGGCGGCTGCCGGTGCCATAGCTGCGCCCATGTTGTTGATATCGGTGATGCTGTAATCCTGCATCCGGCCAAGGGTGGCGGCGGCAATGCCCACCCCCTGCCCTGCCGGACGCAGCAAGGCAGCACCCGGCGGCGGTAGCCGTCCACTGCGCGGTAGGGGTGCGCACCGCGCCGTAACTCAGTGGGGTGCGGAACTGACGCTCTGCCGCGCAGAAATGGCTGGAAGCCATGGCCAGCAGGTTGCTGCGCCGCACCGCCCTGCGCACAGCGCCGCGCCCAGCGCCAGCGTTTCGGCCATGGTGCTGCAGGCACCGTACACCCCCGGCAAACGGAATGCCCAGCTCCCGCATCGTGTAGTTGCTTGCCGTACACTGGGCCTGCAGGTCCCCGCCAGCGGCAAGCTGCACCTTTTCCTGCGGGCAGCGCCGCCTTTTGCAGGCAGAGCCGCGCCGCCCGCAGCTGCAGGTATTTTTCCGCAGCTTCCCAGCTGGACTGGCCCAAAGCGGTTGTCTGCGCTCAGCTCGTCGAACTCTGCCGCCAGCGGGCCATCGCTCTCTTTTTTTGCCGCCCACCGCCGCCTGTGCGGCGATGACCGGCGGAGTGTGGAACAGCAGGGTGTCCCCGCACCGGATCGACATAGGCAAAATTTCTCCTTCGTGGAAAATAGATGGAAAAAGTTCCATAAAATGTTGTATAATAACAGCATGCTGCAATCTTACGGCACACTTGCCCGTTTTTATAAAAGGACGGGCATTCCCAGCGCATGTCCAGCACCCACAGCACCGCGCCGTACACCACCGCCGCCAGCGTACCATATACGATCACCGGCCCGGCAATGAGGAACATCTTGGCCCCGGTACCCAGCACCCGGCCCTCGGCCTTGAACTCGATGGCCGCGCTGACCACCGCATTGGCAAAGCCTGTGATGGGCACCAGCGACCCGGCCCCCGCCTTTGCCGCCAGCTTCTGATACCACCCCAGCGTGGTAAGCACCGCTGAGAAGGACGATCAGCGTGCAGCTGGTCAGGGTACCGGCAAGGTCGGCTTCCACCCCATGGCAAGATAGCTCTGGCGCAGTACTTCGCCCAGCAGGCAGATGCCGCCGCCCACGCCAAAAGCCCACAGACAGTCCGCCCCAAAGGCGAGTGCGGCCCGACACGCGCCGCACCCGGCGCGCATATTCCTGTGCTGTCATTTTCATATTGTTTCGCCCCCTCCGGGCATAGCTTGCCCATAGGAAGCAAACTCTATGCACATCCACCGGAAAGAAGGTATTCCAGATGAACCTGTCTGTCCATCCTCATCACCGCCGCCATCTGCGCCCGCCGTGCGCGCGCGTGCTCACCGTTACTGTCGCGTGGCCTGCATTGCCGTGGGCGGGGCCTCGTTCGTGCTGCCGTCAGCCGCCGTTTCCGCTGTGCCTGCCGCCGTCGGCAACCTCCAAGACCGCTCCAGCGCCTGCGGCAGCATCCGTGGAGGCAGAAAGCGGCCTGCTGACCGCCCGGCAGGCGCAGGCCATTCTGGATGATCCCCGCATGGTGCTGGTGAACCACACGAACAAAATGCCGGACGACATACCTTTACCACCAAGGCGTGCGGCTCGGCCACCGCTGTGAACAAGACCCTGCAGACCGAAGCCGCCGATGCGTTTTTTTCCCATGCAGGCCGCCGCCGCCAAAGGACGGCGTGACCATCTGGATGCAGAGCGGCTACCGCAGCGTGAGACTACCAGAAGAACCTCTACGACCAAAAGACCCAGTATTTCCGCAATAAGGGCCTGAGCGAAGCCGAGGCCCTGGAAAGGGCGGCAAATCCATCGTGAACCCGCCGGGCTACTCGGAGCACAACTGCGGCCTTGCTGCCGACCTGAACAGCCCGGAGCACACCGACCTGACACGAGGGCTTTGAAAACACCGAGGCCTTCCGCTGGCTGAAGCGCCCACGCCGTGGAGTACGGCTTTATCCTGCGGTACCCCAAAACGCCGAAGCCGTTACCGAGATCACCTACGAGCCGTGGCATTGGCGCTATGTGGGCCCGGAAAATGCGGCCCCCTGATCAGCCAGAGCGGCCTGTGCTTTGAGGATGCCGTTGCCGTGCTGCAGAGCAGCTTGCCGCAGGGGAGAAGATCACCGGTTAAAAATCCGTAAAACCGGAAAACTTTTCGTTGCATTTTGCACACAGTTATGGTAAGATAACAATAGTCTGCCCTGATGCTGGACCGCTTTGGGCAGCTGCAAAATGTTTTGAACAAAAGAAGGAATATTTTATGATAAATCGCACAAAAATCTTTAAATTGCTCTCACCGGCGCGCTGGCTGCTGTCGCTCTTACCGGCTGCGGCGGCCGCCAGCTCTTCGGCCGCTCCCTCCTCCGTTTCCACCGCTGCTGCGCGGAATCTCCCGGTCTTCCAGCGCCGCCGCATCCGCTGTTGTGGACAATGCTGCCGAGAACGGCTCTGATGCATCTGGACGGTGTTTTCATGCTCCCTGCTGGAGCCGACCCCATCTCCAACCAGTTCGAGATCGCAGCCATGAACATCGAGTACGACTTCGGCCTGAAGGCTGAGGACGTGGTGAGCTACAAGGGCGTGAAGAGCAACGACAACGGCGATGCCGGTCTGGTGCTGGTGCTCGAAGCTGCTGACGGCAAGGCCGAGGATGTAGCAAACCAGCTGGCTGCCTACCAGCAGGATCAGGTGGCCTTCTACGGCAACTACGCCGAGTTCGCGCAGGCGCAGGATAACGTGGAGAACGCTGTCATCGCCTTCAAGGGCAACCCATTGGTCATGGTGATCGCATCCAACGAGTGCACTGCCGATCTGGACAGCGCCGTGGACAGCGCCCTGGCAGCTGAATCTGATCACCCGAGCCGGTGCCATTTGCGGCATCGGCTTTTTTCGGTAGTGAAAAAACCCTCTCAGTCAACGCCTGTCGGCGTTGCCAGCCTCCCCCACCCGGGATGGAAAAAAGTTGTCTTGGCTGACGACTTTGGTTTTCAGCACCATAATCTTTCTGCTGCGCTTTCTGCCCATCACGCTGGCGCTGTATTATCTCGCGCCCCCGAAACTCAAAAATACCGTTCTGTTTTTGTGCAGTCTGGTGTTCTACTGCTGGGGCGAGGTGCGGTTCTTCCCGGTGATGCTGTCGCTGATCCTGATCAACTACATCTGCGGCCTTGCCATCGAGCATTTTGACCAAAAAGCCGGCCCTGCGCAGGACATTTTTTCTGCTGGTGGCCCCCATCGGCAGCCTTGGGATGCTGTTCTACTTCAAATACGCAAACTTTGTTGCTGCGCAGCGTCAATGCCCTGCTGGGCACCGCCTTTGCCGAGATCCAGGGCATCGGCACCCTGCCGCTGGGCATCAGCTACTACACCTTCCAGACCCTTTCCTACTCCATCGACGTCTACCGCCGGGATGTAAAAGCCGAGCGCAACATCATCAACTTCGGCGCTTATGTGGTCATGTTCCCGCAGCTCATCGCGGGGCCTATCGTCAAGTACCGGGACGTCTCCGAACCAGCTGCACGTCTACCAGCACCGCTATAACCTCAAGCAAATTGAAGAGGGCATGACCCTGTTCACCTTCGGTCTGGCCAAGAAGGTGCTGCTGGCCGACGCCGTGGGCGCACTCTGGACGGACATCATCGGCGTGGCGGACAGCCCTTCCGTCTCCTTTGTGGGGCTGGCAAACGCTTCCACCCCGCTGGTGTGGCTGGGCATCATCGCATACAGTTTGCAGCTGTACTTCGATTTTTCCGGCTACTCCCTCATGGGCATCGGCATGGGTAAGATGCTGGGCTTCGACTTCCCCCAGAACTTCAACTACCCCTATATCTCCGCTTCCATCACCGAATTCTGGCGTCGCTGGCACATGACGCTGTCCGGCTGGTTCCGGGAGTATGTGTATATCCCGCTGGGCGGCAACCGCAAGGGGCTTAAGCGGCAGATCTTGAACCTGTTCATCGTGGAGCTGCTCACCGGCATCTGGCACGGCGCGAACTGGAACTTTATCTGCTGGGGCCTGTACTACTTTGTGCTGCTGGCGGTAGAAAAGCTGTTCCTACTGCCCCACCTGCAAAAAGGGCAGAGTGTGGCCCCACATCTACACCCTGTTCCTCGTTGTGGTGGGCTGGGCCATGTTCGTGGGCAACGATACGGGCGTAAGCTTCGGCCTGCTGTTCCAGAAGCTGTTCGTTCCTTCCGGCGGTGTGTCCCCGCTGTACTTCCTGCGCAACTACGGCGTGCTGCTGGTGGTCAGCATCCTCTGCTGCACCCCGTTCATTGAGAAGATTTGGGATGTGCTGCGCAAAAACGTGGTCACCCGCTGTGCCGCCATCCTGGCGCTGCTGGTGGTCTCCACCGCCTATGTGGTGGGCAGTACCAACAGCCCGTTCCTCTATTTCAACTTTTAAGGAGGCGTGAAGATGGACAAGCATTCCAAAAAATCTTCCTCGCTCCTGCACTACCCGGTGCTGGTGGTGTTCAGCCTGTTCTTTATTGGTCTGTTCGCACTGGACCTTATTACACCGGACCGCGCCTACAGCGAGATGGAAAACACCACCTCAGCCAGCGCCCGGCGCTGACCCAGTTTTCCGCCAAGGGGCTGAACAGCTACTTTACCGCCTACACCAAATACGTGAAGGATCAGGTGTTCGGTCGCGATGAGTGGATCAGCCTGCAGAGCGTGGTGGAGACCACCCTGCTGCAAAAGGAGCAGAACGGCGGCATCCTGCTGGGCAGGGAGCACATGATGTTCCCCGCACCTTCGGGCTGCTCTCCAGCGAGGAGCGCACCCTGCCCAAAAACACCGCCGCGCTGGAAGCAGCTGTGTCCAGCGCCACCCGGGCAAGGTGAATGTACTGCTGGCACCGGCAGCATCGGTCATCTACCCGGAGAAACGTGCCAGCAAACGCGCCGCTGCTGGACGAGGATGCCTATCTTGACCAGCTTTCCGCCGCCGTGCAGGCCGCAGGCGGCCGCTTTGTGGATGTGCGGCAGACCCTTGCCGAACACAAGGACGAATAT